>Ga0209160_1000055_pt1 | contig 73956 bp, 75 predicted proteins | sample GraSoiAngelo_153_FD_186167 | JGI IMG/M metagenome (GOLD analysis project Ga0209160, IMG submission 186167) | Grasslands soil microbial communities from the Angelo Coastal Reserve, California, USA - 14_1009_12_40cm (SPAdes) (version 2) | ecosystem: Environmental > Terrestrial > Soil > Grasslands ...
AGGAACCTGGAACCCCGCTAGCGGGTGAAGCATTTCATGCCGACTTGTTTGGGCTACCGATCGATTTTCCCGAACGCGATCGCCGGCATGTCACTGCTGTCAATTTTGGCGTGCAATGGATCCCGAATGGCCCAATCCAGCTCCAGGTGCTTCCCTTTGGCGCGATCTTTGTCTGGCAGAACTGGGACACGCAACGCTTTCGTGGCGTGTTTTCCGGAGTCGTCAACGACGTCCAATACAATATTGGGCCGAGGTCGTGGGATGGGTGGGAGGCAGTATTCACCTTCAACAATTTCATCGCGCCTTTTGGTCGCTCCGAATATGTCGAGGGCCAGCGCATCCAAGACGTCGAGATCCAATGGAATTACGTTTACGCAGGATTTGGCATTGGGTATCGAAAGTTACTGGCTCCGGGACATCAGGACAGTGCCCTGGAAGCCTCGCTGACCTATGAGCCCGGCTTTCACTGGTTCCAACGCACCAAACATACGGCGCCAGGGTTCATCCTCCCCAGCAACACCTATGAGGGGCGCGTGCATTTCCGGCTGCGAACCGACATGCTCGATCGAAATTTGATGGAACTGGCGCACCGAGGCTTCTCGTTTGGCGGCGATGCGGTGTACGGCCACCGGACGCATTGGCAAAACTGGGGCGGGGTGGTCTTCGATGCGCCGGACTTTCGAAGCGAAAAAAATTATCTTGCAGCCAGCGCGTATGCGGTCGTCGCGGGGAGGGCCCCGCTTGTGGAGAGTGAGCGGCACCGACTCATCTGGTCGGCCTATGGCGGTATTGGGAAGGATCTGGACCGCTTTTCCGCCTTCCGTTTACCGGGGCGACCCATTGGATATGAATGGGAAGCGCTGTCACTTCCCATGATGCCTGGGGTCGCCTTCACTGAATTGTTTCCTCGGAGGTACGTGATGACAGACCTGACGTATCGGTATGAAGCCTTGTTTTTCCTGTATCCGTATATCCGCGGGACCTTCGGACTCGTCGAGCGACCCCGCTTTACGGATACCGGCACGGTCAAAATGCAGACGGATTCGCTTCCGGCACTGGGAGGCGGGATTGTCAGCGGAATGCCGTGGAACTCGCAGGTTGAACTCAACTACAGCTACAACTTCGGAATCTTCCGGAGTTCGGATAGCGGACCGAAACAAGGAGGGCACGGTATGTTTATCTCCTGGTCGAAGATGTTCTAAGGTTCGAATTGGCGCTTTAGCTATAACATCAGAAAGGAGGACGACCATGGAAGCACATTGCCAGCATCGGTTTTGGGGGAACGCCAGAAAATGCCTGGTCTTCTGGGGAACCCTGGCCGCCGCGGTGACACTCGTGAGCCCTGGTGGCCTCGAAGCAGCCAGTCCTTCAACCGACGCCATTCAAAGCCAGATCACTGCCCATGATGCCGCTCAGGCGCAACAGCATGACACCTCGTCGCAACAACAAACGGCTCATGATTCCGCCCAGACCACACAGCACACCGCGGTTCAAGGCCAGATCGGTACCCATGATACCGCTCAGACGCAACAGCACCTGAGCATCACGGTACCGGCTGCCGCTCACGATTCCGCCCAGACCACACAGCACACCGCGGTTCAAGGCCAGATCGGTACCCATGATACCGCCCAAACCACACAGCACACTGCGGTTCAAAGCCAGATCAGCACCCATGATACCGCCCAAACCACACAGCATGACGCGTTGTCGCAACAGATCGCCAATCTGTCGACAGGCGGCGTGGATCTGAGCGGGCTTCCGCCAACCTGGGATAAGGTGCTGTCGGCGGACAATCCCGCTGATCCCTGCAGCTCCAGCCGATTTAAGTGTGTCATGGGCGGCGCGGCGGTGCGCGACAACGAAACCGGGCTCGTCTGGGAGAAGGAGCCGAGCCCCACCTTGCAAATATGGCCAAACGCCCGCGGCTTCTGCGCCACCAAGACTGTCGGCGGGCGCAAAGGCTGGCGGCTCTCGTCCATCGAAGAGCTGGCGAGCCTCATCGATCCTTCCGTGCCCTCGCCGGGGCCCACGTTACCACCCGGCCATCCGTTTCTGAACGTCCAGCAGGACGCCTATTGGGCGGCGACGACGGATGCCAACATTTCTACCAACGCGTGGGGCGGCGACTTCAACAACGGCAGCGTGAACGCCTTCATTAAGACGTTCACCCTCTTGGTCTGGTGTGTCCGTGGTGATGGGCCACTGGCACAGTATTGATGATTGGGGAACGGAAAAGGGGACAGGCTACTTTTCAGAAAGTAGTCTGTCCCCGTTTCTGCTCTTACACAAAGGAGGCCTGCCGATGGCGCAGATGACGGCGGTGCAAATTAGTCGTCCGGGCGGCCCATTCGAGGTGGTCGAGCGAGAGGTGCCGGGACCTGGGCCGAACCAGGTGCGCCTCAAGGTGCAAGCCTGTGGTATCTGTCATAGTGACATGTTCGTGAAGGAGGGACATTGGCCCGGGCTGCAATACCCGCGCGTGACAGGGCATGAGGTGGCCGGCGTCATTGACGAGGTGGGAGCGGGCGCGACAGCGTGGAAGAAGGGCCAGCGGGTGGGTGTGGGATGGCATGGCTGGCACTGCGGTCACTGTGACCCATGTCGTCGTGGGAATTTCATCAATTGTCGGAATCTCAGGATCACGGGATTCAGTGATGACGGCGGGTATGCGCAGTACATGATTGCGAATGCGGATGCCTTGGCGTTGATTCCTGACTCCTTATCCCCGGCAGAGGCCGCTCCCATCCTTTGTGCGGGCATTACGACCTTTAATAGTCTGCGTCATAGCGGCGCGGGAGCAGGGGATCTTGTCGCCGTGCTAGGCCTGGGCGGGCTCGGCCATCTTGGAGTCCAGTTCGCGAGCAAGATGGGATTTCGCACGGTGGCCATTGGCCGAGGCAAAGACAAGGAACCCTTAGCCTTGAAGCTTGGCGCCGCCCGATACCTGGATACCGATGCGGTAAAGGTGGCGGAAGAATTGACCAAGATGGGTGGCGCTTCGGTCGTTCTCGCAACGGCGCCGGATAGCAAGGCCATGTCGGCGCTCATTGACGGTCTCGGTGTTGGCGGCAAATTGCTTGTGGTCGGGGCCTCGGCCGATCCCATCAGCGTGACGCCCATTCAACTCATCGGGAACCGCCGGTCGATTCAAGGCTGGCCGTCAGGGAGCGCCCGAGACTCGGAAGACACGCTGAACTTTTGTGCCCTCACCGGGATTCGCCCCATGGTCGAGACGTTCCCGCTCGAACAAGCCGCCGCCGGCTACGAGCGCATGTTGAGCGGCAAGGCGCGGTTCCGCGTCGTCCTCACGATGAATTGAACGAACAAGGGGACAGGCTACTTATTTTTGAGACGGGGCGGGGCCTTTCGAGGCACCGATAGACAACGGAGGGAACACCATGAGGAAGTCAATCATTCGGACGGCGTTCGTGGTCCTGTTCTGTCTCGGCCTGATGAATCTCGTCATGGCCGGGGAGAATGTTCAGGGAAAGGGGAAGGCCGCGAAGGACGTGCACTCGATGTCCCAGGACGAACAGATCAAGCTGGCACTCAGTGCGGCGCCTCCTCACATCGCGAAGGACGCCGCTGTGCTGGTGTTTGGCGCGGATGGCAAGCTCAAGGAGGGCAGGCCGGGGACCAACGGTTTTACCTGCATCCCGACGGTGATGAATCTCCCCGACCCCGACCCGATGTGTATGGATGCGGCTGTGAAGCAATGGTGGGGGGATCTGATGAATAACGCCCCCAAGCCGTCGAACACCGTGCCGGGTATTGCATATATGGCGCGCGGCGGGTCCCATTGGGAGAAGGACGGACGAGTGGTCATGAAGGAGGAGCCAGGGGCCAAGATTGTGAAAGAGCCACCGCATTGGATGATCATGTGGCCGTTTGACGCCAAGGCAACCATGCTCCCAGCCGCGCCGAATCCGTCAGGGGCCTATGTCATGTTCGATGGGACTCCGTATGCGCATGTGATGGTCTACCAGGATCCGAGAAAAATGAAATAGCACGCCGTATGCAAATGGATCACGCGCCACAGAGCGTCAGTCAACCTTCCCTGAATCGCCTCGCGTTCAGCGCCACCACTCATTGTCTGACCGGCTGTTCAATCGGTGAGGTGCTCGGGATGGTCATCGGCACCGCGTTGGGCTGGGGCAACTGGCCGACGGTCGCGCTCTCGGTGGTGCTCGCGTTTACGTTCGGCTATCTGATGACCTTGCTGCCGCTGGTGCAAACGGGCATGGAGTTAGGGGCGGCTCTCACGCTCGCCTTCGCGTCGGACACGCTGTCCATCACGGTCATGGAGATCGTTGACAGCGTCGTGATGGTCGTCATCCCCGGCGCGATGGATGCCGGGCTCACTGACCCGCTGTTCTGGGTCAGCCTCATCGTTTCCCTCGTCCTCGCCGGGATTGCCGCGTTTCCCGCGAACCGCTGGCTGATTGCCAAGGGCCGTGGCCATGCGCTGGTGCATGCGCATCATGGTCACCGCGTCCCGCACCAGTAAACCGCGAGTCAGAAAAGCTGTCAGGTACTGTTTTGTGGTGCGGGGCAGGGACGCGGTCGGCGTCACCCGCTCATTGTAGGAGCTATGTATGGTGGCGTGAATGCAAGGCGAGATGTTTCAACTGGTAGACCAGGTACAGCACAATGACAAGGTTCAGGAGCAGCACGCCGATCCTCACCGCCGTAATTCGCTCGATGACCTCATAGAGTTCGAAGGGAAGAAGGAGGCTCGTCGAGATGACGGTGAGATACGCCGCCCAGGAGAATTCGAACCACAATCCGACCCCTTCCGTTAGCAGCAGCGCCGCGTACACCATGCTCACCAGACTCATCATAAAAAGGCTGTGCGGCTGCAGCGCGTCCACCTTCAGGACCAGACTGTGGAGGATGCGAGAGTCGGCATTCAGATGGAGGGCTTCCAGGAGATGGGAGAACAGGGTGGCGATATCGGCATGCACCAGTTTGAGCAGGCCCAGGCCGACGATGAGGAGGAGCAGGCCTTTGAGGACTTTAAGGCCTGCAATCAACACCATACCGGTGTGGTGCTGCTTTGTCCTCAAGTTTTCATGTTCGTCCGTCTGTTGAAGCATCCTGTCTGAGCATCTTACCTGTTTACCCAGGGAATGTGAAAAGGGGACAGGCTACTTTTTCAGGCGCGAGGTTGGGTACGGGGAGGGGAGGGGCCCGGCGTGGGCCCCTCTCGCGAGGTACGTTTACAGGCCTCGTAGGAAGTTCAGAATGCTCTGCTTGTAGAATTCTGGGAGCTGATTGAAGATGGCAATGACCTGATTGGCTTCGGAGGGTGGTGTCCGTAAATCACCAGGGCTCGCGTGGGCTTGAATCGCTGCCCTCAGGTCGCTCGTGCGCCCGTCATGGAGGAAGAAAATTCTCTGCCCGAGTCCCCATAACGGCGCCGTGCGGAACTCATCGCCGCGGGAGCCACCCTGGCTGATGCCATCGGCTAGCCCTGGACCCATGTTGTGAAGGAGCAAATCGGAGAAGAGGTTCGCGTCCGTGTCCTGCAACGCCCCGGTGGCCACCCTCTTGGCTGTATGCAGCGTCGGGGTATGGCACAGGGCGCAGCCGACGGCGGTGAACAACGTGCGGCCTAGGACGATGGACGGATTGTCCGGCACCGGCGTCGGTGGCGCCAGGAAGCGCATGAAGACCGCGAACTTGACCACGTCGCTGGGAATGTCTAGGGGATTCGTCGCGTCAAAGTGGGCTGTATTCTCTGGCGTCGTATTAAACCGGCAGGCGGGCTCCTCATCCCGCTCCTGTGGGAACACATCGTTGGTCACGCCTTGCTCGACATTGTAAGCTTCGGCGGAGAACAGTTCGAGCGACTTGTTCTGGGCTTTCCAGCCGAATCTCGTGATCGTCCCGTCGTTGCCGCTCGTGTTGGGCCGACCATTGACACCCAGATATAGTTTTAGTAACCGATTGGCCCGCATGTTTGCAAGGATCGTGTCGTCGTCGATGGCCTCGATCAATCCGGCCCCGAAGACAGGGGTGGGAATCCGGAAGATCAGGTTTTGGCTGGCGGCGGCGGCCCGGAAGTCCGGTTGCAGGATTGCGCAACCGGGTGCGTCGGTGCGGCCGGTGATCGTGAACAGCGCATGCACTCCGCCATCGGGTGCGCCGTTCGGCTTGAACTTGAAGCGCGCTTCGCGGACCGGTCCATTCTGCGTGATGAAGAACGGGATCACATTGGTGGCAAGTTCTTTGTTGGCAACGTCCACCTGTGGGTTCACAGCCGGACTGGTCCCGCCTACATCCGGCTGCGCATGGCAGCCGGCGCAACTATCCATGTTGAAGCGTGGGCCGAGGCCCAGTTCCGTGTCCGGGATCGTGCCTTGGACTGACTGAACTTCCTTGAACTGATCTTGACCCAAACCGAACATCTGTTGTTCGATGTCGGTCAGCCCGTACGTGTACATGCCACCCGCGCCGGCAGGGCCTGTGCGGACGCCTGGGTCGCGCGCTGCAAACAAATCCGAACTGACCTCCCGCGGGAGCACAGCCGTCATGAGCAGCCCCACGCCGGTCGCGAGAATAACCGCACCAAGTCCACGCCGTGTGATTCTGACTTTGGGAATCATGGTGACCTCCTTGTGGTCAGGACAACTTGCTTATCCGGGAAGGAGCCCTGTCCCAATCATGTGAGAACATATCTCGTGCTCGTAAAGGGTTCGTAAGAGCCTGGTAATGGGTTCGTAATAAAAACTGTGGGAGCGTCGTCGCAGTCTCACAACACTGCAGTGGTCGCGGTACTGCGACACCGCGTTCCTTGCAGTTGACACTCCTGCAAAGCCCTCATAGAATGGCGCCGTTTCCAGGCTACCGCAGCAGTGGGCGATATCAACCATAAGGGAGGTGAGTGATGCAGCTAAGCAACTTGTATGGGGGAAGACGAGCCTTCGTGATCATCCTGACTCTGGCCGCGGTAGTCTGGGCCGCTCTGCCGGCTCAGGGCCAGCAGGAAATCACGTTTACTGCGGTGGAGAAGGACGGCACGAAAATATGGGAAGGCGGCGGCACCATTGATCTCAAGGGGCCGTTGACGTTGAAGGTGAAGAATACGCTGGCCGCCGAGCATGGCTTTGCCATCGACACCATGAAGGTCAAGGAAGTCATCAAACCAGGCGAGGAGAAGACCATCACCGTGCCGCTCGAGAACATCGACACAATGGTCTCGGAGCACCGCGTCTACTGCCAGTTGCATCCCAAGCACGTCGCCGCCACGATCAAAGTGGCCGGCAAGTAACACCCGCGAGGCGGGCGTAGCGTCCTATCGCTGCGCTCCGCCTCGTCTTCCTCGCTGTTGACAGGTTTCTCGACCCCTCCTAGAATGGCGCCATTTCCAGTCTAATCTGGAGACCTGTGTATGAAGGAATCCAAGCCTGATACCATCCGCAATGTTGCCGTCCTCTCCTACGGCGGAGCCGGCAAGACGACGCTGATCGAAGCTATTCTCTGTTCGAGCGGGACGATTCCTCAGATGGGGTCTGTCGTTGCCGGCACGACGGCCATGGACTACGATCCTGAGGAGCACCATCGGAAGGTCTCCATCCAGACCAGCCTCTGCCAGATTTCCTGGAACGACACCGCGCTCAATCTCCTGGACAATCCGGGCGCGCCCAGCTTTCAAGCCGAAGCGAAACAGGCGGCGCACGTGGCGGATGGCGCTCTGTGGGTCTTCAATGCCGGGGCGGGGGTCAAGACCGAGCTGGAGAAATTATGGGAGTACGCGACAGAGCGGGCCCTCCCGGGCCTGATCTTCATCAGCGGGCTGGACAAGGAAGGGACCGCCTGGGCGACGCTGGTCGAGGAGATCGAGAAGGCGTTGGAGATCAAGACGGTCCTGCTCAGCCTGCCGATCGGGAAGGAGGCCTCCCTGGAAGGGGTGGTGGACCTCCTCACCGGAGAGGCGTATCGGTACGCGTCGGATGGGAGCGGGAAACGGCAGAAGGCCGAGGTGCCGGTGGCCCTGAGCGGCGAGGTTGAAGCAGCCCGCAAGAAGTTGATGGAGGGGGCTGCGGAAGCGGACGATCAGCTGCTCGAGAAGTATCTGGGAGACGGGACTCTGACGGCTGCGGAGATCCTGAAGGGGTTGAAAAGCGGGGTGGCCAACCGCAGTCTGTTCCCGGTTCTCTGCGGGTCCGCCGGGAAAAACATCGGCGCGGTGGAGGCGCTCAATGCCCTCGTGGCGCTCCTCCCTTCACCGGTGGAACGCGCCGCGGCCCATCCGGTTCAGGCCACCAGGGCGGAGGGGAAGGAGACCGTGGCTTTGAAGCCTGACGTCGGAGCGCCATTTGCGGCGTACGTCTTCAAGACGATCATCGACCCGTTCATGGGGCGGCTCAATTACCTGCGGGTGTACGCCGGGTCGCTTCCGCCGGATACGGGCTTTCTCAATGCCACGCGCAATGTCAAGGAGAAGGGTGGGCGGCTGTTTCACGCGGTGGGGAAGAAATACATCCCCGTTGAGAAGGCGGTGGCCGGCGACATCGTGGCGATCGCCAAGCTCAAGGATACCCAGACCGGCGACACACTCACCAGCGACAATGCCCCGCTCCTGATTCCCAAGCCCCCGTTGCCCCGGCCGCTCCTGTCGTTCGCCCTTGAACCCAAATCCAAGGCGGATGTGGAAAAGGTGAGCCTGGGGCTCCACAAACTCGTCGAAGAGGACCCCTCCCTCGAGTTCGTCCGCAACATCGAGACGCATGAGATGATCCTTAGCGCCATGGGGCAGCTGCATGGGGATGTCGCGTTCGAGAAACTGAAGCGAAAATACGGCATTGAAGTGAATGTGCATACCCCCAAGGTGCCGTACAAGGAGACCATCCGCAAGACCGCCTCCGCGCAGGGGAAGTACAAAAAACAGACCGGGGGGCACGGCCAGTACGGCGACGCGTGGCTGAAACTCGAACCGCTCAAGCGCGGAGCCGGGTTTCAGTTCGTGGATGAGATCGTCGGTGGGGCCATTCCCCGGAACTTTATCCCCGCGGTTGAAAAGGGAGTCGTCGAGGCGATGCACGAAGGCATCCTCGGAGGCTTTCCCGTGGTCGACTTCCGCGTGACCCTCTATGACGGGTCCTACCACGACGTGGATTCATCGGAAATGGCGTTCAAGATCGCGGCTTCGATGGGGTTCAAGAAGGCCATGGAGCAGGCGGCGCCGGTCCTGCTTGAGCCGATCATGACGGTGGAGGTCAGCACGCCGGACGAATTCATGGGGGCGGTGATCGGGGACCTGAACGGCCGGCGTGGGCGAATCCAGGATACTGTGCCGAAGGCCCACGGCACCATCATCAAGGCCGCAGTCCCGCTGGCGGAGATGTTGAAATACTCCTCGGCCTTGAACTCCTTGACGGGGGGACGCGCGACCTATTCCATGGATTTCTTGACGTACGAGGAGGTGCCTCGCGAGCTGGCGGTGCGGATTCTCGAGGAGCAGAAGCAGGCCAAAGCGGCGGCGCCCGCACACTGAGCGGGGCGCGCCGCGGGAGTGGTTTATTTCTCTCTGGGGCTCAGGACGGAATAGAACGCGCGATTTTCCCGCACCACACGCAGGAGTACCGAGTCGCCCGTCTTGGTCTGGGCCACCGCCGTCTTGAACTCCTCCGCTGAGGTGACGAGCTGCCGGTTGACTTCCTTGATGAGGTCGCCTTCACGCAGGCCCTGCTCCTGGGCCACGCTGCCCGGATCAATTTTGCTGATCAGCACTCCTCGCTGGTCCTTGATCTTGAACTTTTCGGCCAGGTCGGGGGTGAGATCCTGCACGTTGAGCCCGAGCTTGACCTCCGGCTGAGGAGGCGGGGAGGGGATCGACGCGACGATGGTCTCCTCCTTGCGCTCGCCCAAGTCGACGGTCAGGGGGCGGTGTTCGCCGTTCCGGATGATCTCCAGTTCCACCTTGGTGCCCGGGGCCAGCCCGGCCACGCTACGGGACAGGGCGGAGGGCGTCTCCACGCGGCGCCCTTCCACCTTCGCGATGATGTCGCCCGGCTTCAGACCGGCGCGCGCGGCGGGCTCGTTCTCAAAGACGTCGTTCACCAGGACGCCGTCGGATTCCTTGATGCCGAATTTGGTGGCCAGCTCCGCGGTGACCTCCTGGATGCCGATGCCCAGCCAGCCGCGGACGACCTTCCCCTTGGAACGGAGTTGGCTGACGACTTGTTGCGCCATATTGGAGGGGATGGCGAACCCGATGCCCTGGGCGTAGTTGATGATGGCGGTGTTGATGCCGATCACTTCGCCTTTGATGTTGAACAGCGGGCCTCCGCTGTTGCCCGGGTTGATCGAGGCGTCGGTCTGGATGAAGGCCTCGTAGCGGGACAGCCGGACGGCGTCGCGTTCGAGGCCGCTGACCACCCCCACGGTGACGGTCCGGTCCAGGGAGAACGGATTGCCAACCGCCATGACCCACTGGCCGACGCGGACCTTGGAGGAGTCGCCGAACGGCACCGTGGGAAGCGCCCGATCGGCCGTGATCTTCACGACAGCCAGGTCAGTATCAGGATCGCGGCCGATCACCTGGCCGACGTACTTGCTTTTGTCGGAGAGCCGCACCTCGACCTCCTTGGCGTCCCCGACGACGTGATTGTTGGTCACCACAATCCCGTCTTTGTCCACGATGACCCCCGAGCCGGTCCCTGGATTGTTCTGGCCTCGCTCCCTCGGGCTTTCGCTCGATTTGGTGGAAACGGACACCGGGCTGATATTGACCACGGCCGGCTTGACTCGGTCGGCTAGGTTGATGAAGACATTCTGAATTTCCTCGAGCAGGCGGATGCCGGTCAGCTCTTCAGCGAAGGTCGCGCCGGAAAACGGCGTGACTGTCAGGAATCCGAGTATGAGGACAACTCCGAGGACCTGATAGGCCACGGAACGGTCTCGAAACATCATGGTGCGCTCCTCATGGTTGAGCAAGATCGCTCTTATCTTAACAAATGGCCCACGCGTTTACAACGTCTGATCGTGATCGGGAGGCAGCTCAGGCGCGAAGGGACTGGAGCGCGGCGGGCATGGCGGACCGCCGGCCGACGAGAGTGACCTGATCGCCGGCCTTCAGCACCGTCTCGGCATGGGGAAACAGGAGCGCCTCGCCCCGCCGGATCAGGACGATCCCCACGCTTTCCGGCAAGGACAGGGCGGCAAGCCTCCGGCCATCGGCCCCGATGCCCGGAGCGATGGTGACGCGCTCGACCGTGCCGCCACCGGCTTGGAGGTCTTCGTGGAGCCGGATCAAGGGCACGGTAAGGACGTCCTCGTATTGGGAGGCCAGCCGGTCCCGTATGGCTTGGAGGGTGTGTTGCTCGGCTCGAATGCTTTCACACACGGGGAGTGCCTCATCGATGGCCTTCAAGGTCTCCGGGGTCTGAGCGGTGTGGGTCGTGTACAGGCATTGCCCCAGAGATTCGTAAGCTTGGCGGAGGCGTGCCTCGGTATCGTCGGCTTGGAGCTGGAGCTTGGCCGCTTGGACCCGGCGGGCAACCCGCTCAGCGACGGCCATGAAGGCCTCTTTAAGACCGATTAAGCCGATTGATAGGGCCCGGTTGGAGGATTGGAAGAGATTCATTGTGTCGGATAAGAGCGATTATGTAAACTCTTATGTTCCAAGAAACTTCCCTTTTTGGACTACGAAAACCTTAACTGGAACATGAGAAACAGCACGGATCACCTCACCCCTATTGTTGTTTCAGTCCCTGCCAAGAGACGACCGATGTTAGCGCGATGCCCATACACGATCAAGACGGTGGTGCCGATTGCGAAGATCGCCATTGGTGCGCTGGGATGGAAGAGCCATACCCAGAGCGGAAGGCTCCCGAAGGCGAGCAACGCCGCCAGGGATGAGACCCGCCAGATCGCCGCGCTCATGAGCCACACGACGAGCAAGCTGCCCCCGACGGTCCAGTCGGCGGCCAAGAGCACGCCGAAGGCGGTCGCCACGCCTTTGCCTCCTTTGAACCGCAGAAACACGGGGAACATGTGTCCCAGGATGGCAGCACTGCCTGCCGCCAGCTCCCAATCACTGCCTGTAGCCCCAAGCAGGTGACGGGCAATCAGTACCGCCAAGGCTCCCTTCCCCATATCGCCGATCAGCGTGACGATCCCGGCGGCTTTGCCGGCCACCCTGAGCACGTTGGTAAATCCGATGTTGCGACTGCCCGCTTCGCGTGGGTCGATCCCTCCCAACGTACGTCCCGCGAAGATGCCGACGGGAATGGCCCCGAGGAGATAGCCGATCACGAGCGAAGAGGCGAGGACTGTGCCCATCAGGAAGAGCGGGAATTCGCGCCGTTACGAGGACGCACGGACATGACAAACTGCCGGACGTATTGAGCGGCGGACACGAGGGAGAGAACCAACGACGCGAGTAGGATGACCGTCCCCCAGTAATAAAGGTTTAGCACACTGGGCACGGCCTCGTCCAGGATCAACAATAAGATGGCCACGACTTGGGCCGCCATCTTGAGCTTACCGGTCGTTTCGGCGGCCAGGACGATCCCCTCCCGGGCGGCGACGACCCGTAAGCCGGTGACGGCCAGTTCGCGGCCGGCCAGCACGATGGCGATCCAAGCGTCAACCCGATCCTGGTCCACCAGGAGAAAGAGGGCGGTCAGGACCAGCAGCTTGTCGGCAATCGGGTCCAAGAGCTTGCCCAGTCTGGTGATGTGGCCCCATCGCCTGGCGATGTAGCCGTCCACGGCGTCGGTCAGGGCCGCCAAGCCGAAGACGGCCGCTGCAGCCAGCGAGCGATTGGCCGTCGGTTCCAGAAAGACGAGGACAAACACAGGGATCAATAGAATTCGGCTGACTGTGATCGCGTTCGGCACATGTTGCAGAAGCCCTGCCCGTCTCCGCGGAGCCGGTTGCCCGTGCGCCTGAGCCAAGAGGGTCTGTTGCTCTGAGAGAGCGATGGCCCGCCTACCCTTCTTTTACATCTACATCGGCACGCGTCCGATGGCCGCCGCCATGCGGACGATCTGTTCAAGCAGAGCCCTGACTTCCTTCAAGGGAACCATGTTGGGTCCGTCAGAGAGAGCCTTATCGGGTTCCGGATGGACTTCCATGAAGAGTCCTTCACACCCGACGGCCACGGCGGCCCGGGCGAGCGGCGCCACGAATTCCCGCTGCCCGGAAGAGCGTGTGCCCGCCCCGCCCGGCAACTGGACGCTGTGGGTCGCATCGAAGATGACCGGATAGCCGAGCCGGCGCATGATCGGCAGCGAGCGGAAGTCCGTGACGAGGTTGTTATACCCGAACGAGGCGCCGCGTTCGGTAAGGAAGATGCGCCGGTTGCCCGCCGCCTCGATTTTCTGCACCACATTGGCCATGTCCCACGGGGCCAGGAACTGTCCCTTTTTAACGTTCACCACCCGCCCCGTCCGCGCGGCGGCGACGATCAGGTCGGTCTGCCGGCACAGAAAGGCCGGGATCTGGAGGACGTCCAGGACGTGCCCGGCCTCAGCCGCTTCTTCGGGCGTGTGCACGTCCGACAGGATGGGAGCCCCCAGCTCCTCCCGCACGCGGTTCAACACCTCCAGCCCCTTCTTGAGCCCCGGCCCGCGGAACGATTGGCCGGAACTGCGGTTGGCCTTGTCGTAGGACGACTTGAAGATAAAGGGGAGCTTTAAGTCTCCGGTGATCTTCTTCAATTCCTTGGCGGTCTCCATGACCAGGCCCGCGTCCTCGATGACGCACGGGCCGGCGATCACGAGATGGGGCAGCCCCTCCCCGACCTTGAGCCCGGCGATCTCGATCGTCTGCATGGGCTGGGTCACCCGCCGACCTTATGTTGCAGGGCCGCCCGCATGAATCCCTGGAACAGCGGGTGGGGCCGGCGCGGGCGCGAGTTGAACTCCGGATGGAATTGCGTGGCGACGAACCAGGGATGGTGCGGCAGCTCGATGATCTCCACTAGCCGTCCGTCGGGTGACAGCCCGCTGAGCACCAACCCGTGCTTGGTCAGCCGGTCCCGGTAGGCGTTATTAAACTCGTAGCGGTGCCGGTGGCGTTCCAGGAACTCCGTGCGGCCGTACGCCTCGTGGGCGCGGGAGCCCTTTTCCAGCACGCAGGGATAGGCTCCCAAGCGCATGGTCCCCCCCTTCTCCTCGACCTTGCGCTGGTCGGACATGAGGTCAATGACGGAGGTCGGCCCGTCCGGGACGAATTCCGAGCTGTTGGCGTCGCGGAGGCCGGCCACGTTGCGGGCAAACTCGATCACCGCGCACTGCATCCCGAGGCACAGACCGAGGAAGGGCACCTGCTTCTCCCGTGCGTGGCGGATCGCTGCGATCTTGCCTTCGATGCCCCGCCCGCCGAAGCCACCGGGGACGATGATGCCGTCCACGTCGGCGAGCACGCGCTCGGCGCCCCGGCGCTCGATGTCCTCGGACTCTACCCAGTGGATGATCGGACGCGTTGCCGATTCGATGCCGCCGTGCACGAGGGCTTCGGTCAGGCTCTTGTAGGATTCCTTGAGGCCGACGTACTTCCCGACTAAGGCGATGGTCGCTTCGTGCTGGGGGTACTTGATCCGCTGGACCAGGCTGTCCCATTCCCGCAGATCGGGCTCGCCGAGCTGCAACCGGAGCTGCTCCACGATCAGGCGATCGAGCCCCTCCTTGTGAAAGACGAGCGGTACCTCGTAGGGTGTGTCCACGTCCTTCGCCGTGATCACTTCATCTTTCTGGAGGTTGCAGAAGAGGGCGATCTTTTGTTTCAGCTCGGGAGGTAGGTAGCGATCCGTCCGGCAGAGGAGGATGTGGGGCTGGATACCGATCTCCCGCAGTTTGTTGACGCTGTGCTGGGTCGGCTTGGTCTTGAGCTCGCCGGCGGTGCCGAGGTAGGGCACCAGCGTGACATGGATGTACAGGACGTTCTCCCGCCCCACGTCGTAGGGAAGCTGGCGGATCGCCTCCAGGAACGGCAGGCTCTCGATGTCACCCACTGTCCCCCCGATCTCGGTGATGACGATGTCCACGCCGTCCGCCCGGGCGCGGATGGATTGCTTGATCTCGTCGGTAATGTGCGGCACGACCTGGACCGTCCCGCCCAGGTAGTCGCCCCGGCGTTCCTTCATGATGACGTCATAGTAGATGCGCCCGGTCGTGAAGTTATTGCGCCGCCCGACGGTCACGGACGTGAACCGCTCGTAGTGCCCGAGGTCGAGGTCGGTTTCCGCGCCGTCCTCCGTCACGTAGACTTCTCCGTGCTGGTAGGGATTCATCGTCCCCGGGTCAACATTGATATAGGGGTCGATCTTTAGGAAAGTTAAGCGGGCGCCGCGGCTTTCCAGGAGATTTCCGATGGAGGCGGACGCGAGGCCCTTCCCCAGCGACGACACCACCCCGCCGGTCACAAAGATAAATTTCGCCATGCCGGCTTCCCTCCTGTAAGAATCTGTTGCGCGCGCTCAAGGTCCGCCGGGGTGTCCACTCGCAGCGAGGCCTGTTTGGTCTCCCAGACTCGGATGCGCACTCCGGCTTCCAGCAGCCGTAACTGCTCCAACTGTTCGGTCACCTCCAGCGTCCCGGACGGCATCTCGGCAAAGCGGGCCAGGGCCGCCTTCGTATAGATGTAGAGGCCCACATGCTTCCAGTGCAGGCCCGGCACCAGGCTGCTGCGCCCGGCGTTCCGGTCTCTCAGGTATGGAACGGGACTACGCGAGAAGTACAGTGCGTCCCCGTTGCGGTCCGTGAGGACCTTGACCACGTTCGGATCCAGCAACTCATGCTCTTCGGTGATGGCCCGCTTGAGCGTTCCGACCTCGGCATCGGAATGGATGAAAGGGTGGATCAGGTCTTCCAACAGGCCAGGGGCCAGCGGAATCTCATCGCCCTGGAGATTCACATAGGCGTCCGCTGGAACCTCGCGGGCGACGGCCGCCACCCGATCCGAGCCAGTTCGCAGGTCGCTGCCCGTGAGGATCGCCTCTCCGCCGAATCCCATCACGCAGTCCCGAATGCGCACGTCGTCCGTGGCAACGACGATCCGGCTGACACCGCGCGCCGCGCGTACCCGTTCGTAGACGTGCTGGACCAGGGGCTTGTCGCCCAGCCGCGCGAGCGGTTTGCCCGGAAACCGGCTGGAGCCGTAGCGCACCGGGATGACGACGGCCACGGTGGTCCTGGGAGGCGGCTGTCGCACGGCATCACTCATGGAGAAAGGCCTCTTCGAGTTGGGCGGCGGTCACGGCGGCGGTGCCCACCATGCCGACGACAACCCCGGCGGCGTAGTTGGCCAGGATCGCCGCCTGCCGCATGGGCGCGCCGGCGGCCAGGGCCAGCGCCAGGGCGGCGACCACGGTGTCGCCCGCGCCGGTCACGTCGAAGACTTGGCGCGCCACGGTGGGGATGTGCGCGACCCGCCCGCGGTCTTCAAAGAGGCTCATGCCCCGCTCTCCGCGCGTGATCAGGACGGCCTGGCAGCCGAGCCGTTGGTAGAGCTGGCGCCCGGCCTCCAGCAGGGTCGCCTCGTCCTCACCGTGGAGCCCTGCCGCCTGGACGGCTTCCAGGTGGTTCGGCGTGATGATTGTCGCGCCCTTGTACCGGCTGATGTGGGCGACCTTGGGGTCTACGATCACGGGCACGTTGTGCCGGTGGGCGAGGGCAATGACGTCGGTCATGACGCGGGGGGTCACCACGCCCTTGGCATAATCCGAGACCACCAGGGCCGATGCCGAGCGGATGCACGCCGCTACATAGCGGGTGATCCGCGCCTCCAGCGCGCCGCTGATCGCCTCGCAGCGCTCGAGGTCGAAACGCACCAGTTGCTGATTGTGCGCCACGATTCGCGTTTTCTTGGTCGTGGGCCGAGCATGGTCGGTCAGGATGCCGTCGCGCCCGATCCCCTGGTTCTCCAGCACCTGGAAGAATTGCCGGCTGCCCTCGTCCGTGCCGACCACCCCGCAGAGGTCGACCCGGCCGCCGAGCGCCTTGATGTTGTTGGACACGTTGGCCGCGCCGCCGAGCTGGAGCGTCTCAGACGCCACCGCTACTACTGGCACTGGCGCTTCGGGTGAGATCCGGCTGACCCCTCCCCAGATGTAATGGTCCAGGATCAGGTCGCCGACGACCAGGACCTTCCCGTTCTTGAACTTCTTGATGTAGGCCCGCAGGGCGTCCTTCTTCATTGGATCGTCTTCCCCAGGCGCTCCCAGCGAACCCAGTGGGCGAGCGCCCCCTGCCCGTTCCAGGACCAGTAGATCAGGAACGCCTTGCCCTTGATTTTCTCCAGCTTGACGAAGCCCCAGAAGCGGCTGTCGAGACTCTGATCGCGGTTGTCGCCCATGACGAAATAGGAGTCCGGAGGGACTTTCATCGGGCCGAGATTATCGCGCGGCTGGACCTGGTGGGGAAGGATGTTCGGGTCCAGGTGCTGGACGTAGGGCTCCACCAGGGGTTGTCCGTTGATCGAGACCTGCTTGTTGCGGATTTCCACCGTGTCGCCGGGCAGGCCGATCACGCGTTTGATGAAGTCCTTGCTCTCGTCCTCCGGAAACTTGAACACGATAATGTCACCCCGCTGGGGCTCGGAGAACCGGATCAGGATCGTGTCCCAGTACGGCAGTTTGAAGTCGTACAGGAATTTTGTGACAAGAATGTGGTCGCCGATCGTCAGGGTCGGCACCATGGAGCCGGAGGGGATCTTGAAGGCCTGGACGATGAAGGTCCGGATGAACAGCGCCAGGATGATAGCGATGAGGATCGCCTCGCCGTACTCGCGCCAGAGGGGCTTGCTGCGGACGGACTCGGTCCGCTCCCCCTCGGCGGGGGCCCCGGTGATCGGCGCCGGCTCGATCGACGGGACGACTACTCCGTCACTTTCAGCAGAGCCAGGAAGGCCTCCTGCGGCACTTCCACCCGCCCGACCTGCTTCATCCTTTTCTTGCCTTCCTTCTGTTTCTCCCATAGTTTCCTTTTACGAGTGATGTCGCCTCCGTAGCACTTTGCCGTGACGTTCTTGCGCATGGCTCCCACGGTCTCCCGCGCGATGATCTTGCTGCCAATGGCGGCCTGAATGGCCACCTCGAACATCTGGCGCGGGATATGTTCCTTCATCTTCTCGGCCACTTGCCGCCCACGGGCGACCGCCTTATCGCGATGGACGATGAAGGACAGCGCATCCACGCTCTCCCCGTTCAATAAGATGTCCACTTTCACAAGGTCCGACGGCTGGTAGCCGATGATCTCATAGTCCAGGGAGGCATACCCCTGCGTCTTGGACTTCAGGCGATCATAGAAGTCTAGCACGATCTCGTTCAGCGGCATCTCATACGTCATCATGACCCGCGTGGGGTTCAAGTAGGTCAGGCCCTTCTGGGTGCCCCGCCGCTCTTGACACAGGGCTAATAGATTGCCGACGTACGCTTCCGGTGTGATGATCGTGGCCTTGATGAACGGTTCCTCGAACAGTTCAATGTGGTTGGACTCAGGCAGCTTGGTCGGATTGTCGATGTACAGCACCTCGCCCTTGGTCGTCGTCACACGGTACACCACGGTGGGTGTCGTGCTGATGAGCTCCAGCGTGTACTCCCGCTCCAGCCGCTCCTGGATGATCTCCATGTGGAGCAGCCCTAGGAACCCACAACGGAAGCCGAAGCCAAGCGCTAGCGACGTTTCAGGCTCGTACACAAAACTGGCGTCATTCAGCCGTAACTTCTCGAGCGCGTCCCGCAAATCCTCGAAGAGGTCGCTGTCCGTGGGATACAGCCCGCAGAAAACCATCGGCTTGGCTTCTTTATACCCGGGATAGGGCTTCACCGTCGGGCGGCTGGCGTCGGTGATCGTATCGCCGATGCGGGTATCTCCGAGGCGCTTGATGCCGGCCACCACGTAGCCCACCTCCCCCGTAGCCAGCCGCTCCGCTTTGACCCGCTTGGGCGTGAAGATGCCGACTTCCTGGATCTCGAACACGTTGCCGCTGCCCATCATGCGGACCTTCATGCCCGGCTCGATGGCGCCGTCACCCACGCGCGCCAGGACCGTCACGCCCTGGTAATTGTCGAACCAGGAATCGAACACGAGTGCCTTGAGCGGCCCGTTCGGGTCGCCCGACGGCGGCGGGATGCGCGTCACGATTGCATCGAGCACCTCTTGGGTGCCGACTCCGGCCTTGGCGCTCGTCAGGATCGCGTCATGCGTGTCCAAGCTCAGCACATCCTCGATCTGCCGCTTGGTCCCCTCGACGTCGGCGCTGGCTAGGTCGACCTTGTTGATGATCGGGATGACGGTGAGGTGGTTCTCAATCGCCAAGTGGGCATTGGCGATCGTTTGCGCCTCGACCCCTTGAGAGGCATCCACCAGGAGCAACGCGCCCTCGCAAGCGGCCAGGCTCCGCGAGACCTCATAGGTGAAGTCCACGTGGCCCGGCGTGTCGATGAGGTTCAGGAGATACTCGTTCCCATCGTCGGCCTTGTACCGGATGGTGACCGTGTGGGCCTTGATGGTGATCCCCCGCTCTCGCTCCAAGTCCATCGCGTCTAGGATCTGCTCGCGCGATTCCCGGGCGCTGATGGCCCCGGTGTATTCGAGCAACCGGTCCGCGAGTGTCGACTTCCCGTGGTCTATGTGGGCGATAATGGAAAAGTTCCGGATCAGTGCCTGCAAAATGGGGGTCCTTTTGAACTCCGAAGCTCGCTGATTATAATAGTTTTCACGCAGATTGTCAAAGACGATTCCCCTCCCTATAATGGCCCATCTTCATGGCTTCCCCGACCCGCACCGCGAGGCTTCAGACGGAGGATCACCGCCACCTCTGGCATCCCTTCACCCAGCAGCGTGAGTGGGAGCACGAGCGGCCCCTCATCATTGAACGGGGCCGTGGCGTCTATCTGGAAGACACCGACGGCCGCCGTTACCTGGATGGGGTCTCCTCGCTCTGGGTCAATCTCCATGGCCATCGCAAGCGGGAGCTGGATCGCGCGCTCGCGGCGCAACTGAGGAAGATTGCGCACTCCACGCTACTGGGACTGGCCAACGTCCCCTCCATCGAGCTGGCGAGCCGCCTGGTGGCCCTAGCGCCGCAAGGGCTCACGCGGGTCTTCTATTCGGACGACGGATCAACGGCGGTGGAAGTGGCCCTGAAGATGGCCTACCAGTACTGGCAAGTACGGGGCGGCCCTGACAAGTCCAAGAAGAGTTTCCTGCACCTGGGGTTGGCCTACCACGGCGACACGCTTGGGGCCGTCAGCGTGGGTGGCGTCCCGCTTTTTCACGAGCGGTTCAAGCCGCTTCTCTTCCCGACCTACGAAGCCCACGCGCCCTACTGCTACCGCTGTCCGCTGAACCTGACCTACCCGCAATGTCGGGTGGCCTGCGCGGATGCGGTGGAAGACGTGCTCAAACGGCACCATGGGCACATCGCGGCGCTGATTGTCGAGCCGATGTTGCTGGCGGCCGGCGGTATGATCACGATGCCGCCGGGCTACCTGACCAGACTCCGCCGGTTGTGCTCACGCTATCGGGTGCTGCTGATCGCTGATGAAGTGGCCACCGGCTTCGGCCGCACGGGTCGGATGTTCGCCTGCGAGCACGAGAGCGTGAAGCCGGACCTCATGGCGATCAGCAAGGGGATGACCGGCGGATATCTGCCCCTTGCCGCCACGTTGACGACCGAGCGTATCTACCGGGCGTTCCTCGGCCGCTACGAGGAGTTCAAGACCTTCTTCCACGGTCACAGCTATACGGGCAACCCGCTGGGCTGCGCCGTGGCGCTGGCCAACCTGGACGTCATTGCGCGGGAGCGCACGCTGCAAAAGCTCCGTCCCAAGATCGCGGCGCTCCATCGCCTCCTGCAACCGCTCGGCCAACATCCGCACGTCGGCGACATTCGCCAGCTCGGCTTTATCGTCGGGATCGAACTGGTACGGGACCGTAAGACGAAGGCGCCCTACCCGCCGACCGAGCGTGTCGGCATGCGCGTGGCGGCGGAGGCCAGGCGGCTTGGCCTGCTCATCCGGCCACTCGGGAACGTCATCGTCCTAATGCCGCCGCTGAGCACCACAATGAAGGAATTGCGCAGGATGGTGGAGATCGTGGCGACGGCGATCGGGCTGGTCCTGCCCCCCCGTCCGGGGCGTAAGGAGGGAGGAAAAAGGCCTTGACAAAGTGGGTGGAGTTTTAGTAAATTGAGAATCAAATTCAAGATCATAGAACGCGATGACACTAGAGAACGTGTGGCATCTGATCGGGCTCGGGGGCATAGCGGGAGTCATCCCGATCTATGTCGGGCTCGCTGCTGCCCTCCTCGCTATTACAGTCTCGAATCGGTCCTGGGAGGGATTTCTCACAGGCATCGCGACCGGAATTCTTGTCTATCTCTTCTTTGATCTGATGCATGAGGCCGTTGAACAGACGGCGGCGCAAGACCCTCTTTCGTGGCTCGTCTTCCTCGGCAGTGTGCTCATTGGTTTTGTGGGCCTCGTCGCTTTTGAGCAGCACCAGGGAAGAAACAGATCGGAAGCCTTCCGTCTTTCCCTGCCTTATATGATCGCACTGGCCTTAGGCCTGCATAATCTCGGAGAGGGATTGGCCATAGGTGCAAGCTATGCCCAAGGGGCCTGGGTCCTGAATGGGCTTCTGGTTGGGGGGTTCGCGCTCCATAACGGCACCGAAGGTTTTGCCATTATCGCATCAGCAGGAAAGTCGAGACTTGCCGTCAAGGAAGTTGTCCTTATGGGATTGGTGGCCGGCCTGCCGACTTGCGTTGGCGCCGTGATAAGCGGCCTGGTGGTCTCGACCTATCTCTCGATAATCTTTTATGCCTTGGCGGCCGGCTCGCTGTTGTATGTGATTTTCTCTCTCGTCGCGATCTTCTATACCGCAACAAGGAAGATGCAAACCGCGACAGGAGTGTTTGCAGGTTTGAGCCTCATGTATGTGACCGCGATGCTGCTGACAATAGTCACGGGCATCAAGAGCTAAAAAAAGCCTTTATCATCTTGACGGTTGATATGCTCCGTCCCTACCGCCACGTCACTTCCTCCCAATACAGATGGATGAAAGTCTCAAAGGGCGGAAAGTTTTTAGTGTTCTGGTCCTTTGATCGCACCCACAGGTCGATCTCCATCCCGGCTGGATCGGTCTCCCCGCCAGGGAGGGACCGCTTCATCGGATAACGGACCTCGTGGGTCTTCGGGTCCCGGGACCGTTCCATCACCATGAAGTGCGCCGCATAGTCTTTGAGCAGGAGATCGCCGTTCTTGAACACATCCGCCTTGCCCCATCCCGCCAGGTAGAGCCAAGTCTTTGGATAGAGTGGATCGCCGTTTCCGGAGTCCCCGTGCTCATACACGCGGGTCGCGATCCCGCCGTCCTGATACGGAGCGGTCCCCGCAAATCGGTCGAAGACAATGCGATAGCGGTCTGTCCCCTCGGCGAACTCCACCAGGACCACGCCGGTGTTGGCCCGCTCATCAACTTCAATCGAAATCCTGCCGGGGACCGGATTGAGTCGCTTGCCGTTGTAATCCAGGTGATCCCACGGTGGGAGGTCGCGCATACTGCCGACCAAGACCGTGCCTCCCCCGGTCAACCGGAATTGGCCGCTATAGTTCGGATGCTCCGTAGCCCTAAAGATCCGTGTGCCTTCGTCACCCTTCGGCGTCCCGAACTGTCCGGGCTCGGCACCCAGGCATACGAAAGACAGTAGGACAAGAAGAATGAGATACAGGCCCGGACTGAGAACCGCAGGTCTAACTTGGCGCATGGTGGGCCCCCATTGGAGTTTGCGAAGACAGGTTGGCCGCGCTAAGCCTCGCGCTTCGCAGCCGGAAGCGTCACGGTGAACACCGATCCCTTGCCGACCTCACTCGCAACCCGGACCGTGCCCCCGTGCGCCTCGGCGATTTCCTTCACGATCGCGAGACCCAGCCCGACGCCGCCTGATTCCCGGTCCCTTGCGCTCTCCGCCCGGTAAAACCGCTCGAACAGATGTGGCAGGTGCTCCGGCGCGATGCCGGGTCCCGTGTCCTGGACTGCGATCACCACCGTATTTCCAACTTCTTCGATACTCACCGTCACAGTGCCGCCCGACGATGTATAGCGGAGCGCGTTGTCCAAGAGATTAATCAGCATGTGACGGACCCATCCTTCATCACCCAGTACCGGAGGGGCTGGCCGCGCGTCAACCGCAAGCGTGATATGGCGATTCTCGGCCAGCACGGCCAGCTCCCCAACCAGATCTTTTACCAACGGCTCGATGGTCAGGGATGTGACGTGAAGCGGAGGACGCTCGCCTGCAAACCGAGCCATCGTCAACAAGGAGCGTGTCAACGCGATCAAGCGCTCAACCTGTCCGAGATTGCTGACCAGAACTTCGCGGTACTCTTGGGCCGACCGCGCTTTTTTCAGCGTCACCTCGAGGCTGCCCATGATCACCGTCAGTGGAGTCTTGAGCTCGTGCGCGGCGTCCGCGATAAAGCGGCGCTGGGCTTCGAAGACGTGTTGAAGGCGCTCGAGCATTGCGTTAAAGGCGCGGGCCAGCCGCTGAAACTCCGCATAGGGCGCGTTCAGGGAGACACGCGTTTTGAGAGAGGATCCTGAGATCTGCTCGGCCGTAGAGCTGAGGGCCTCGACCGGCGTCAAGGCCTGATCCGCTACCCAGCGGCTGCCGACCCAGGCCATGGCTAGAATTGAAATCGAAATCACCACCAACAGCATGCCGAGTTGCCGGAGCGCGTGCTCGATGAAATGCATGGAGGACTCGGTCTGGAGGATATATTTGACTTTGCCGTCACGGAACACGGGCAACGAAATTCGCCGGATCGATGGGGCGTTTGGAACCTCGATCGTGTCGTAGACGGTTTCGCCGCGGAGAACATTTGATAGAGTCGCCGCTGGCAGAGCAGGGAGTATCCGGGCAGCCGGGCCCTTCCATACGACCGACCCGTCTGTGGCATGAACCGTAATCGAGAGGGCGACTTCCCGCAGTTCCCGGTCCTCGTCGCTGTCCTGCCCATGAAGGCCCGATGCGGCGGTCTGACCGGCAGACTCAGGCAGCGAGCCGGTGGTGTCTTCGATGAATTCAGCCCAGGCCTCCCCGAACGCCAGCAGGCGCGCATCCAGGTACCGGTGCAGGATGATGGACAGCCCGGAGTAGAGCAGTACGCTGAAGGCGACGAGCAGCGAGCCGATCAGCAGGAGAGCCGAGAGGCGGATCCGGCTCCGGAAGGAGGACATGGGTCAGTCCTCCTCTGTCTTGAGCACGTACCCGACGCCGCGCACGGTGTGGATGAGCGGAGGAGGAAAGTTGCGGTCTACTTTGGCGCGCAGGGCCCGGATGTGCACGTCCACGATGTTGGTCATGGAGTCGTAGTGAATGTCCCAGGTGTGTTCGATGATCGCCGTGCGTGTGAGGACTTGATTCGCATTCCGGAGCAAATATTCTAGTAGCGAGAATTCTTTGTTCGTGAGGGGAATCTCCTGGCCCGCGCGCCACACCCGATGCGACATCGGGTCCAGTTCCAAATCGAGCGCCTTGAGTCGTCCGGCGGGCATGGCGCTTCCCCGCCGCAAGAGCGCCCGCACACGTGCCAGGAGTTCGGCGAACGCGAAGGGTTTGGTCAGGTAATCATCCGCCCCCGTGTCGAGCCCAGCCACCCTGTCCTCGACAGTCTCCCGTGCGGTGAGCATCAGGACTGGCGTGCTCTTGCGTTCGACGCGGAGCTTGCGGCAGACACTCAGGCCGTCGAGTTTTGGGAGCATGATGTCCAGGATGACCAGGTCATAGGCGTTGACGCTCGCCAGCAGGAAACCTTCCTCGCCGTCCATGGCCACGTCGACGGCGTAGCGCTCCTCCTGGAGACCCTTTTGAATGAACCGGCCCAGATTGGGGTCGTCTTCGACGAGCAGAAGCCTCATGTGGTCAGTGGCTCGATCCCCTGCTGCTTGATGATACGACAATCGGCATCGAACCGCACGCGTTTTCGCTCAGGGGCGGTCCTGCCGGAGCCCCTAACACAGCTCCTCCACGACACATCGCTCGGCTTCCAGCCAATCGTCCACGTCATGGCCATGTTCTCCGCCCCGTCGTTCGAATAACTCGTAGGCTTTCTCAGCGACCCTGGCGTAGAGCTGCTCGTCATGCTGCTGGTTCCCGTCCGAAGATGGCTTTTGTACGGTTTTGTGCTTCGACATTTGACGCATCGGGATCTCTGGTGCTGATTGTGCCATGGCTCTGCCTTTCTGTTAAAGACACAGAGCGGCATGTGATGCCGCCCCTTTAGAAGGATATCACCCTGCGGGAACTTCTCGGACACACATTCATTTGGCTGAGGAAACCAGAACACCTGAATCGTGTACAAGAGCGTCCAAGTTGTCTTCCGTGACGAGGCGTACATTCTCAGAAGCCTTCATCACGGTAGCTTGCTGGTTTCTCAAAATGACGGTGTCCAGAATGTTTCCGCAGCAGAGGCACCGCCAGCCATCGAATGTCCAATACCCGCCGTCATTGATCAAATCGAAAAATTGATCCGGTACCATCAGTCCTCGACACCGTGGGCATTGCATGGTTACCTCCTCACCGGCCACTAGCGTCGGACGTATAACTGACCCGTCACCGTCTTGTGATCAAGCGGATCATAGATTCGATACGCGCTCTGTTCTGACCCACCTAAGGAATCTAGGTCCGTCACCGAAATCTTGATCGTCTTTGTCTCATTGGGCTTCAAGACTTCCTTCACGTTCAACTTGTCGATCGCGAAGCCGTGCTTGTGTTTGGTGTCATTGGTCACGACGAGCTCCATCGGCTGGCGCCTTGCCTTCTCGTCCACAATGATAGCCGAGGGCAGGATCACGGTATGTTTGCCCATCGTGATGATCGCGGCATGGAACTCTTTGGGCTCGCCGCCCAGCATCTCTTCGGCGTAGGCTTTGGCCCCCGAGGTGGCCAGCATCACCAGCATCCCTGCAAGCAAGAGCATTGCTTTTTCTTTCATGACGTCACCTCACTTCCCGGTTTCGATCAGCAAGTGGGCTCTGCGATTTTTCCAGTAGCACGATTCATCTTGCTCGGTGCAGACCTGACGCTCCTTCCCGTAGCTGATGACTTTCAGGGGATTCTTGATCCCGAGGGTCTCGAGGTACCGCGTGGCTTCCTGCGCCCGCTTCTCCCCCAGCACGAGGTTGTATTCATGGCTCCCGCGCTCGTCGCAGTAGCCCTCGATCACGAGTTTCGCCTCGGGGTGTTGTTTCAGCGTCTCGGCATCTTCAACGAGGTACTTCTTGCCGTCTGAGGAGAGCCCCCAGCGGTCGAACGCGAAATAGATGTCCGCGAGCTTTTGCGATGCCACTTCACTGCCCTTGCGGACCTGGCTTGTAGGCTGCTCGGCCTTGGCCATGACCATCGGTGCCGGCTGTGTCACTTGCTCCTCGACAGGATTTTTCGAAAAACCTTTCAAGGGCGCATTACCAGCGGCTTTCGTTTCGGCCTGCCCTGGCGTCGTTGGGTTATCTGCGGTAGTGACCGCGACGTTTTTAGTGGAACAGCCTGCTAGCACGAGGGCTCCAAGCAGTCCCACCATTGCTGCCATGCTAATGACTCGCTGGCCTTGGTTCATCATGCCGTCTCCTCCTTCCACCGTAGATAGATGGTCTTGGTCTCTTTGGCCGAGAGCGTCACGTGCTCCTTAATTGAGGCCTTCCCCGGCCCTTCCGCAGAGATGTCGTAGTTCCCGGGAGGCAGATCGACAAAGAGCCATGGTCCAGTGACCTGTTTGGGCGGGATCTGGAGATGAACCTTCCCCTGCCGATCCGTTATCGTGACCGACACTTGGCTCAAATAGGCCTTGGGACCGGCTACGAAGACCAGCTTGAGAGGAAACGCCGGATAGTGGGCCGAGCGTTCCTCCAAACCGATGCCGGCGCTGAAGTACCTGACGGAGCCCACGCGATGAATGGGAATAGTTTCCTTGATCGGCGTGCCGCTGTCCTCGTGGAATACGAGTTCCAGGCTATCGCCGGACTGCATGATGCGGACTATCGGCGCGGTTTTGCTAAGCTCTTGATCCCCTGCAGCGAACACATAGGGACTCACCAAGACGAGACAAGCGGTTATACTCACTACGACTCGTAGCATGGTAGGCTGTTTCATGGCATCCTCCTCATTCCTGAACCACTAGTGACTCTGGGCAGTGCTCACGCCTGCTGCTGAACCAGGCCGCAACAGCTCAGGATGCTCGGTTGCGATCTTGACCAGATTGCTGATGGCGGGCTTGAGAGTCTCCTGTACGGCATTGGCATAGTTCTCCACTGATTGTTCCATCCCGTAATAGATGCCGAACAGGTGGTTGTCCTCGAATTCCATCGTGAATTGCCACATCGCGCGGGACGGCTCATTCGCCGGCGTGAGTTGGAGATCCATGGCGACCGTATTGGTGGCCTTCCCCATGGGAGCGCCTAAAATCCAGAAGAAAGGCCCCAGGGGCCCTAGCCCGTAAGTGGTGAAGGATCGCCGCCAGTTGGTGGAGCGGATCGTCCCGCTTAGGACGAGATCCGGCTTCGTTGTGAGCGATTCGGCGAAACTAACCGTCGAAAAGATGCCAGCATGTCGCAGTTCTCTCGCGATCGCCATGGCGAAGTCTTGCGATGGGTTCATGCGGATCAGCCGCACCCCTTCCGGATCCTGAACGGTTTCCGGGCGGTCGAACGAGTTCACGGCATACGGGACCAAGGGGAGGGCCAACCGCCCGCTTCCTCGCTCGACGTTCGCTCCGCGGAGATCGCGGAGGGGGAGCACCACCACAGTCACGGGAAGGGTTCTCGACCCTTTGACGCTGAGCAGCGTCCCGGGGGGATCGGGCGGGTACTGCCAGTTTCGGGTGACCGTGCAGGCCGCCAGCCCAAGAGCCATCACACTTGCGGAAAGCGTCATCAAGGCCCACGAGACTCTCGGCTTCATGGGTATCCTCCTTTGGTACGAAGGTTGTCGATCAGGCATGGGAGGCAGACTACTCGGCGAAGATGAATGATTTATGAAGGAAGCATGAAGATTTCTTCAGCTTTCGATTCTCGGCTGGGTATGGGATTACGAGCGAATTGTTAAAGTGGCAGGTGAGTGTTTAGAGGAGGCGACTCACTTCAGCAGGTATTCCTGGACGAACAGGACCGATGCGTAGAAGAGGTAGTCCACGTTTTTCTTCTTCGAGAAGCCGTGCCCCTCGTCCTTGGCCAGCAGGTACCAGACGGGCGTGCCGTTCTTCCGGACGGTCGAGACCATCTGCTCGGCCTCGCTCAGTGGCACGCGCGGGTCGTTCCTGCCCTGGACGACGAAGAGCGGTTTCTTCAGCTTGTCCGCGTTGTGCACCGGCGCGATCCGCTCCATGAACGCGCGCGTCTCCGGGTCGCGCTCATCCCCGTACTCCACACGGCGCAGGTCGCGCCGGTAGCTTTCGGTAGCCTGCAGGAACGTCACGAGATTGGAGATGCCGACGATGTCCAGCAGGCAACGGACCCGGTCGTTGTAGAGCGTGCCCGCCATCAGCGTCACGTGTCCGCCGTAGCTCGCGCCCCACACCATCACGCGATCGGCGTCCAGTTCCGGCCGGGTTCTGATCCAGTCCAGCAGCGCGCCGACGTCTTTGTAGGCGTCTTGCCGGAGTTGGCCGTTGTCGAGTTTGAGGAAGGTCTTGCCGTACCCGGCCGACCCGCGGATGTTCGGGTAAAGCAGGGCGACCCCCAGCTCGTTGAGCCAGAAGTTCTGCCGCGCGAGGAAATGCGGGCGGGCCTGGCTTTCCGGGCCGCCGTGGATATTCACGGCGACCGGGCGCTTGCCGGTGAAGCGTACGGGCGGACGGTACAGGAATCCGGAAATCGTTCGCCCGTCGAAACTCTTCCAGCGGACCAGCTCCGGCTCGGGGAAAGTCGCGGTGTTCAGGCCACCCGTCTCGCTGTATGTCCAGCGCTCGACGGTGTCCGTGGTGACGTTGTACGAGTACACGTCGGCCGGGGTGCGCACGGATTCGAAGGTCACGCCGAGCTCGGTGCTGTTGGCGTGCCACTGGAGCCCGCCGATGACGCCGACCGGGAACTTCGGGACCGGCCGTTCCTGCCCGGTCGCCGTCTCGAGCACATGCAACACGCTCACGCCGTCCTCGTTGGTGACGAAGGCCAGCCATTTCCCGTCCCGCGACAGGTCGAAATCCTCGACCCCCCAGGTGATGTGGCCCGTCAGAGCGGTATGCTTCTTCGTTGCGAGGTCCAGGTACGCGAGTTGGTGAAACTCCGCGTCGCGGTCCGTCGTGACGTACAGCCCCTTCCTGTCTCGCGAGAACCGTCCCCCGCCGTAGGATACCGGCTCGGCGCCGCCTTTGGGTGTGAGCAGAGTGCGCTGCCCGGTCGCTGCGTCGAACAGCCACAGGTAGCTCTCGTTGGCAGAGATGAACTCCAGGACGAGCAGCGTGCGGTCGTCCGGCGACCAGTCCAGGGCCCGCCACCCACTGCCCTCCAGTTGGGCCAGCAGTCGATCGCTGCTGCGATCGGCTGGTTTGAGGGCGTAGAGGTCCGTGTCCTTCCCGTTCCGCCGGGTGGAGCTATAGGCCAGCCGATCACCGGAATTCGAAAAGACGGCGGAGGTGTTCCGGGACTTGCCGTCGGTCAGAAGGATCACGTCGCCGGAGTCCAGATCATAACGATAGTACTGGTAGAACTCGTTCCCGCCGGTATCCTTGCTGAAGATGAACCACCGCGCGTCCTTCGGCGGGTACGAGGCGCTATGGACCGGATCGGAGAAGAAGGTGAGTTGCGTGCGGGCCCCGCCCGGGAACCGGACCTGGTGCAACTGCACCGTCTCGGCGAAGCGCGTGCGGACGAGCATTTCGCGCTTGCTCGGGTGCCAGCTCAAGAAGGCCGCACGACGGAACTCGGTGTACCGGCTCACCGTCTCGGCGAGCGTGGCCGGCACTCTAGGGATGCCCTCGACGACCAGGTTGTCGCCGGGGAGAATTGCCGCTTCTTCGGCATGGACCGAGGTGAAGAAAAAGAGAAGGAGGAAACCAATGCAGGGAAGGCGTCTCACGGCAGGCGAGGAGTCCACCGGGATACAGATTTGCAATACGACTCGTATGATGCCCCGAACAATCGCCGCAAGGTTGGCTCCTCGTAGTACACGATGAACAGATGGGCGCACACAAGCAGGAGTCCGGCATAGAGGAACAGGACTGCCGCCTCGAACAGCAAGGCCTCCCCGAGCAGGATGAGCGTGATGCCCACATACATCGGATTTCTCACGTAGCGATAAAGGCCTTTCACCACTAATTCCTTCGGCGGGTCGATCGGCGCGGGTGTGCCTCGACCAGTGAAGGTGAAGTCCCAGGCACACCACAGATAGGTCACGGCGCCCAGCAGGATCGGAGGCAGTCCCAAGAACCGAATGGCGCCGAGCTCAAAGGAGAAGACCTGGATGTCCCAAGAGAGCAAAAGATACGGAACAAGGACCGTCACCGTCCCGGGGACCAGGGTCGTGAAGAGCAATGTCTTGAGCGCAACCATACGACTATTTCATTTCTTGCTGCCCATGTATTTCTGCTGCAGCGCCTCTCTTTCGCTATGATGCCGGTCCTCCATGGCCCGCATGTCTTGCTTGCACTTGTCCTGGTGCGAGCGCCGGTCCTGCTCGTGCTTGTCCTCCAGTTGGCGCATCTCGTTTCTCATCTGCTCGTGCATCTCACGTTTGCCCTGCTCGCTCTGCTCGATCGCTTGCGACGTGCCTGCCGTGAAGGCCAGCGTCGCCGCCAGCACGAACCCGCCCAACCCCAGCGTCTGCCACGTGCTTGTCATGGTATCCCCTCCCCTGTTGGACTTATTGATCAATATGAGTGATTCGCCTTGCAAATGAGCTCGATGAGCACCGAGCGGTGACACCGGGCTTCATCCTCGCAATAACAGCAGATGGCGATCGGCGTTCGTTTGGCGATCTCCGCCAGGAGCTTGATCACCTGGCGCGGTTCCGTGCCCTCCATCTCCTTCCGGAATTGTCGGAAGAAGGTCGTGATGGGCATCCCGGATTTCAAAAACCGCGAGAGCAATGGCCGGCTGGGGGCCAGAGACGGGAGCCAGACATCGAAGTAGTTTTTCCGGGCATAGTCTCTCTTGCTGACGCCCCGCGGGAGGAACCGGACGACCCCGATACGGAGCCCCTCGCCGCGTTGACGCGGAGACCCGGCTTGGGCGGTGTGGACCCGCGGCAGAGCGCTCACGCCATCCTCACCTCGACGCGCTCGCCGATCTCCGCCTTCACCAGCTCATCCGCCCGGCCTTGGTTGCAGAACAGCTCTAAAAGATTATCGCTGTTGATTAGCGCCGCCAGGGTTTTCGGCGGCGCGTCGGCGTAGAAACGCCGGAGGCCCTGCACGTCGGTGTTCCTGATGCGCACCTGGACCCTTGCCCACTCGGCCGTTCCCAAGGCCTCGCGCAAGATGGTCTGGCTGATGTTGGTAATGAGATTGCCGAAGCGGTCAACGTGCAGGACTTCACCCACTAGCCGGCCTTCTTCTAACGTGGGCTGGCGCACTTCATAGCGGACCGGATCGTCGATCCGTGGCCCGAAGGCGTCGGTCGGTTCGTCCAGGGAGAGCCACGCGGCTGCCGGCGCGAAGAGGTCGCGGCCATGGAACGTCGAGCCGACCGTGCCCAGGAAGTACTGCTTCGCCGTCAGCTCGCGGATTTCAGCTTTCGGTTCTGCTGCAAGGATGTAGCTCAGGAGACCGTTGTCGGGCGCCAGGAAATGGTACGAGCGTGTGGTCACGAGCAACGGCCTGCGCTCGCTGCCGACGCCCGGGTCCACCACTGCCACATGGATCGTGCCGGGTGGAAAGTGACGGGACGCGGAATGCAGGAGATAGGCGCCGGCGCGGATGTTGTGGGCGGGGATGTCATGGGTCAGGTCGATGATCTGGGCGTGCGGGTTGATCCCGAGGATCACGCCCTTCATGCTGCCGACGAAGACGTCGGCGGCGCCGAAGTCCGTCAGCAGGGTGATGATGGGCGGCGGGACAGATTCAGGGCTGTCCGGCGACCGTGCCATGGAAGGGGCTAGCTGTCCTCGAAGCAGATGTTGCGCACTTCGTACTCCACGACTTTGGCCGGGGTCTTGACCTCGACGGTATCCCCCACGCGCTTGCCGATGAGGGCGCGCCCGACCGGTGACTGGACCGAGATCTTGCCGTTTTTCAGATCGCCTTCGTCCGGGCCGACGAGTGTGTAGCGCTGCTCTGTCTCAGTTTGCATATCTTTGACCGTGACGGTCGCGCCGAAGACGACCTTCTCAGTCGAAAGGTTCGAGGTGTCGATGATCTGCGCCTCCGCCAGCTTGTGCTCCAGGTCGCGGATCCGCGCATCAATGTGGCTCTGGCGTTCTTTGGCGGCGTGGTATTCCGCGTTCTCGCTCAGGTCGCCGTGGCCCCGTGCCTCCTCGATCTCCTTGATGTTCTTGGGGCGCTCGACCTTCTTCAACCGCTCGAGCTCGGCCTGCAACGCCGCGTATCCTTTCTTCGTGATCGGGATCTTCACGCTCGTTCCTCGCTATACTTCGTTCCTACTGCGTAGTACTCCTGCAGGGGCTTGACGGTGAGCTTGCGTTTCAAGCCCGCCTCGATGGCCATGAGAGTCGCACGGGCGCCGGCCATCGTGGTCTGGTAGGGCACGTTCTGCACCAACGCGGTCCGGCGAATGGACGCGGAGTCCGCCTGGGAGACCTTGTCCCCCACCGTGTTGATGACAAGCTGGATCTCCCCGTTCTTGATGTGGTCCACGCAATGCGGCCTGCCCTCCTTGACCTTGTTCACCGTGTCCACCATGAGGCCGCGTTCGGCCAGGTAGGCGGCGGTGCCCCGCGTCGCCTCAATGGTAAAGCCCAATTCCAGGAACCGGCGGGCCAGCGGGACCGTCGCCGCCTTGTCCTTGTCCTTCACACTGATGAACACCCGCCCCTGCATGGGCAGGAAGGAACCGGCCCCGTGCTGGGACTTGAGGAAGGCCGCGCCAAAGTCGTCGGCGATGCCCATGACTTCGCCCGTCGATTTCATCTCGGGACCGAGAAGGACATCGATGTTGGGGAACTTGGTGAAGGGGAAGACGGCTTCCTTCACGGAGAGATGTTTCGGCGTCCGCTCAGCGGTGAACCCGATCTGCTCCAGCGTGCGTCCCATCATCACCTGCATGGCGAGTTTCGCCAGAGGGACGCCGATGGCCTTGCTGACGAACGGCACGGTGCGGGACGCGCGCGGGTTCACCTCAAGGACATACACGATCCCATCGCGGACAGCGAACTGTACGTTCATCAGGCCGACCACGCGAAGCTCGAGAGCCAGGGCCACAGCCTGCCGGCGGATCTCATCCAAGATCGCCGGCGACAGCGAATACGGCGGGAGCGAGCAGGCGGAGTCGCCCGAATGGACGCCGGCCTCCTCGATGTGCTCCATGATGCCGCCGATCACGACACGCCGCCCGTCCGAGATGGCGTCCACGTCGATCTCGATGGCGTCCTCCAGGTACTTGTCGATCAAGACCGGATGCTGTACCGAGGCCTTGATTGCCTGGCCGACATAGGCGTTGAGGCTCTTCTCATCGTAGATGATCTCCATGGCCCGGCCGCCCAGCACGTAGGATGGGCGGACCATCACCGGATAGGTGATCGAGGCCGCGACGGCGACGGCCTCGGCGACTGACCGTGCGGCGCCGCTGGCCGGCTGCTTCAGTCCCAGTTTCTCCAATAAAGTCTTGAACCGTTCACGGTCCTCGGCCCGATCGATCGCATCCGGCGACGTGCCCAGGATGGGAACGCCGTCCCTTTCTAATGGCAAGGCCAGTTTCAGCGGGGTCTGCCCGCCGAACTGCACGACGACCCCTAGGAGCGTGCCCGCACGCCGTTCCGTGTCCACGATGGCGAGGACGTCTTCCTCGGTGAGCGGCTCGAAATAGAGCCGGTCCGAGGTATCATAGTCGGTGCTCACCGTTTCGGGGTTGCAGTTGACCATGATGGTCTCGTACCCCATGTCGCGCAGGGCCAGCGCCGCGTGCACGCAGCAGTAGTCGAACTCGATGCCCTGCCCGATCCGGTTCGGCCCGCCGCCCAGGATCATAACTTTTTGCCGGGCCTCCGGCCGGCTCTCGCATTCCGATTCATAGGTGGAATAGAGATAGGGCGTCAGCGCCTGGAACTCGGCGGCGCACGTGTCAACGCGCTTGAAGACTGCCGTCACTCCTTCATCGTTCCGTAGTCGGCGGATCGTCTCTTCCGAGACCTTGAGCAGCTCGCCAATCCGGTGGTCCGAGAAGCCCAGTTGCTTGGCCTCGCGGAGCAGCGGCGTTGGCAATGGGTGTTTCGCGCGTGCAAGCTGATCCTCGACCGCCAGGATGTCCTTCATCTGGTTGAGGAACCAGCGATCGATCTTCGTCAGCGCGTAGATTTCATCCACGGAGATCCCCATGCGCAGCCCGTCGGCCACGTGCCACAGCCGCTCCGGATCGGGACGCCGCAGGCGCTCGCGGATCTGCGCGACGACTTCATCCGGATCGCCTTCCGCCAGCGAGGGGTGCGGCTCGAAGCCGTAGCGGTCCACCTCCAGCGAGCGGACGGCCTTCTGCAGGGCCTCCTTGAACGTGCGCCCGATGGACATGACCTCGCCCACCGATTTCATCTGTGTGGTCAGGACCGGATCGGCCTGCGGAAACTTCTCGAAGGCGAACCGCGGGATCTTCACGACGACATAATCGATGCTCGGCTCGAAGGAGGCTTTCGTCACGCGGGTGATGTCGTTGGGAATCTCGTCCAGGGTGTAGCCGACGGCCAGCTTGGCTGCGATCTTCGCGATCGGGAAGCCTGTCGCCTTCGACGCAAGCGCTGAGCTGCGGGAGACCCGCGGGTTCATCTCGATGACGACCAGCTCGCCGTCCATCGGGTTCACGGCGAACTGGATGTTGGAGCCGCCGGTGTCCACGCCGATCTCTCGCATGATCATGAGCGAGGCGTCGCGCATGAGCTGGTACTCCTTGTCCGTGAGGGTCTGCGCGGGCGCAACCGTGATGCTGTCGCCGGTGTGGATCCCCATCGGGTCGAAGTTCTCGATGGGGCAGACGATGACGACGTTGTCCTTCGTATCGCGCATGACCTCGAGCTCGAACTCCTTCCAGCCGATGATCGAACGCTCGACCAGGATCTCCCCGACAGGGCTGGTGCTGAGCCCCCATTCGGCGTAGGCTTCGAACTCCTCCCGGTTGTAGGCGATGTTGCCGCCGGTGCCGCCGAGCGTGAATGAGGGCCGCACGATGACCGGGAACCCGCCGATCTTGTCGACCACGTTGGGAGTTTCGACACGGCCTCGAATGACGATGCTATCGGGAGTCTTCAGGCCTATTCGCATCATCGCCTGCTTAAAGGACTCACGGTTTTCGGCCTTCTGGATCGACTCGGCGGAGGCCCCGATCAGGTGGACACCATGCTTCGCCAGTGTTCCGCGCGCGGCCAATTCCACAGCGATATTCAACGCGGTCTGTCCTCCCATCGTGGGCAATAATGCGTCGGGGCGTTCGCGTTTGATCACTTCCTCGACCACGTCGAGCGTGATCGGCTCGATGTAGGTGCGGTCGGCCAGCTCCGGATCGGTCATGATGGTGGCCGGGTTGCTGTTGATCAAGACGATGCGATACCCCTCCTCGCGCAGGGCCTTGCAGGCCTGGGTCCCCGAGTAGTCAAACTCGCAGGCCTGGCCGATGACGATCGGGCCCGAACCGATCAGCAGGATCGTCTGGATGTCGTGACGCTTGGGCACCGGTGTTTAGCCCATGGCCTTGGACGGAGGAGCGGTGGGTGGCGCGTCAGGAGGCGGGTTGTAATAGTGCATGGCCTCGGGAATCCAGCGTTCGATATTCTTGATCCGGGTCTCTTCCGAAGGATGCGTGCTCAGGAACTCCGGCACGCCTGCGCCGGACCGGAAGCAGAGCTTGCCGATCATGTTGCGGGGGCATCCGCTCATCCGCTCCCAGAAGGCGATGGCTTCGTGGGGATCATACCCGGCCTGGGCCATCAGGCGGAGCCCGATGTAATCCGCTTCACTTTCTTGGACGCGGCTGAACGGCAAGGAAGCGTTGACGCCGTATGCCATCAGGACGCCCTGGACCGCCCGGGGATCCACCCTCCCTGTTGCCGCTCCGGCGATCGCGCCGACCTGCGCAATCTGCTCGAGGATTCCTCGGCTGATCCGCTCGACGCCATGTCGTTGGAGGGCATGGGTTACCTCATGGCCCATCACCGTGGCGACGCCGGCCTCGTTCTGCGTATGCTTGAGAATGCCGGTGAAGAAGGCCACCTTCCCGCCCGGCAGGCAGAAGGCGTTGATGATCTTATCGTCTTGGATCAGGGCAAATTCCCAGTCATAACTCGGCTTGTTGGCAGCAGCCGCGATCCGCTCGCCGACGCGGCGGATCATCGCATTGGCCTCCGGGTTCGTGCTGAGCGGGAACTGGCGCAGGACATCCCGGTAGGCCTCGATGCCCATCTTATTTTCTGTCTCCTCGGAAAAGAAAATCAGTTGTTCGCGGCCAGTGATGGGTGCGCGCGTGCAGCCCATCAACAGGTCTAGCAGACCTCCGGTCAGGCACACTCCGCACAGCCCTGTGGTGAGCCGGAGTACCTTGGCAAGGGCATCACGCCTGCCAATCATGTCTGCGATCAGGGGATCCATAGGTAGAGGAATTGGGGCGTCCCGCCGCGGACCAGCCCCATGATGTCCAGGTTCGCCAGGGCTTCCAGAGTACTTGTGCCGGGCGCCTGGGAGTAGATGTTGTTTTTGTACGTTCCGGGCCGCACGTACATCACGACGCGAGCATCGGCGAGCCCGGCCAGTTGCTTGGCCGCCGCGATCCCATCGTCCAGATAGCCGACCTGGTCCACCAGCCCCAACTGCACGGCCTGCGGCCCTGTGAGGACGCGCCCGTCCGCGATAAGCTTGAGCTGGTCGGCCGGCAGGGCCTTCCGTCCTTTGGTGACCACCTCGAGGAAGCGCGATTGGAACCCGTTAATCATGCTTTGGAAGATCGCGCGCTCATCCTCGCTCATCGGACGGAAGGGTGAGCCGATGTCCTTCTTCGCGCCGGATTTGATCGCGCCTGCCTCCACGCCGATCTTCTGGAGCAAGCCCTCCGCGTTGACGCGCAGCATGATGACACCCACGCTGCCGGTCACGCTCGTCGGGTGGGCGATGATCTGATCGGCGGCGACGGCGATGTAGTATCCGCCGGAGGCGCCGATGTCCATGATGGTGGCCACGACGGGAATCTTGCGCTTCGTTTTGAACTCGCTGATCTCGTGATGGATGACGTCCGACGCCGTGACGGTCCCGCCGGGGCTGTTGATCCGCAGCAGCAGCGCCTTGATGTGGCTGTCCTCGGCGGCCAGCGTCAGTTCCTCCTTGATGCGAGCGACCAAATCTTCCGATTCGCTCAGGGGATTACTGGAGCCCTTCTCGGAGATGACCCCGGAGATATCCATCATCAGAATCTTGTCCGCGGCAGTGCCCTGCACCGTCTTCTCCCGCAGCGGCATGACCTGCGGGAAGAGGGAAATTGAGATGCAGCCTGCGGTGACCAGTGCGAGTAGTGCCGTGGCAGCGATGCCGAGCCGAGTTGACATGGTCCGCTATGCCTTTCCTTTCGTCATCAGGTCGGTGAACCGGTGGAACAGATAACTCGCGTCGTGCGGGCCCGGCGAGGCTTCGGGATGGTACTGGACGGAGTACGCCGGCAGATCGAGACAGCGCAGGCCTTCGACGGCGTCATCGTTCAGGCTGACATGGGTCAGTTGCACGCGGCCATGGGCCGTGGTCCACGGGGCCGGTTTCGCACCGGCTCCGCTGACCTCCCCTCCCCGCACCGCAAAGTTGTGGTTCTGGGACGTGATCTCCACCTTGCGAGTCTCCAAGTCGAGCACCGGATGGTTCGCCCCGTGGTGCCCGAACTTCAACTTATACGTTTGCAATCCCAGCGCGAGTCCGATGATCTGATGACCGAGGCAGATTCCGAAGATGGGCCGCTTGCCGAGCAGCGTCCGTACCGCCTCGACCGCGTAGGGAACCCCTTCCGGGTCGCCCGGACCGTTGGACAGGAAAATCCCGTCGGGATTCAGCGCCACCGCAGCGTCGGCCGTGGTCGAGGCCGGCACGACCGTGACCTCGAAGCCTTCATCTACCAGCCGCCGCAAAATATTGTACTTGATCCCAAAGTCATAGGCCACAACCTTGAAACGGCCATTCGTCCCTCCCGCACCCATCTGACGGGAGTGGGCCCCGTCTGGTGATGCCCCTCCCGCACCCACTTTCCATTTACCGGCGCTCTCCATCCATTTATAGGGTTTGGCGCAGGTGACTTCCTTGACCAAGTCCCGGCCGAGGATGCTGGGGGCCTCCCGCGCCTTTCGCACCACCCGCTTGGGATCGAGGTCCGCATGCGAGATGACTCCCTGCTGCGAGCCGTGGTCACGGAGGTGTGTGGTCAGCGCCCGCGTGTCAATCCCCTGGATCCCCACGATACCATGCTGGCATAGATACTCGTCCAAGGTCAGCCGGCTCCGCCAGTTGCTCGGATAGGGGCACGCTTCTTTCACGATGAAACCGGCCAACCACGGGCGCGAGGACTCCACGTCCTCCGGGGTGATCCCGTAATTGCCGATGTGCGGATAGGTCATCGTGACCATCTGGCCGCGGTACGAGGGGTCCGTCAGAATTTCCTGATACCCCGACATGGCGGTGTTGAACACCACTTCGCCGACGGTTTCTCCCGGCGCGCCCAGGGCTGTGCCCTTGAACACGGTCCCATCCGCCAACGCGAGGACCGCCGGCTTCACCGCGCCTATTTCCGCACCTTCATGCACAGGAGGGTCATGCCCAATCCCAGGTTGATGAGATAGAGAATCCGCGCAATCCAATGATAGTGGAAAAAGGCATCGTATGCCGCTTTTTTCGCCTCAGTTTCCGTTGTGGCGAATGCCAGCTCCTGCAGCCGCACCACCTCGGGATTGAGGTAAAAGGTCAACCCTACTGCCACCATCACCATGATCTCCGCCATGGCCCACTCAGGTCTGCCGATCAGGTCCTTCGCAACCACGCCGCGCGCCAGCATGCTGAGCATGAGGGCACCGGCCGAGACCAGGACCAGCCGGTCATATCCGTGAAACGTCTTCATCAGCAACCGGCCCCCCGTCTCGATCGGGATCGGGCTGTTGAAGGCCGCCGGGATGACAGCCGCGATGATGGCCGCCAGTCCCCCCACCCAGACCGCCAGCGCGATGACCTCGACGCACTGGCATACAACGATGAGCTTACGGATAGACAACCCTCCCACCGACGATCGTTGTCGTCACCCGTCCCTTCAGCTTCCACCCGGCGAAGGGCGTGTTGCGTCCCTTGGAACGAAACTGCTCGGGCTCGACGACCCACTGAGCGTCGGGGTCCACGATCGTCACGTCCGCGTCGGCCCCGACGGCCAGGGTGCCCTTGGCGAGACCGAACGTACGGGCCGGCTGCACGGTCAGCAACGCGACCACCTGTTCGACCGACAATACGCCTTCGTCCACCAGCGTCAAAGCGAGCCCCCAGGCGGTTTCCAACCCCACGATCCCGAAGGGGGCATAGTCGAACTCCCGCAGCTTTTCGAAGTCCGCGTGCGGGGCGTGATCCGTCGCGATGGCGTCGATGGTCCCATCCTTCAGTCCCGCCTTGATGGCGTCCACGTCCTTGCGGCTTCGCAGCGGCGGGTTCATCTTCGCATTGGTGTTGAATTCGCGCACTGCCTCGTCGGTCAGGAGAAAGTGATGCGGACAGGCCTCGGCCGTGACCTTGATGCCACGGGCCTTGGCCTCCCGGACCATCCGGACCGAGCCGGCCGTGCTGAGATGGGCCAGGTGCAGCCGCCCGCCGGTCAGTTCCGCGAGGGCCAGGTTCCTTGCCACCATGACGTCCTCCGCCGCGGCCGGAACGCCAGACAGTCCTAACTCGGTGGCGACCAACCCTTCGTGCATGCCCCCCCCTTCGGAAAGATGCAGGCACTCGCAGTGGTCCACGACCGTGAGGTTGAAGGCCCGCGCGTACTCGAGCGCGCGGCGCATCACCATGCCGTTCATGACGGGCTTGCCATCGTCGGACACCGCCACGCACCCGGCGTCCTTCAGCTCCCCGAACTCCGCGAGCTCTTTGCCCTCGGACCCCTTCGTGATTGCGCCGATGGGGAACACGTGGGCGAGGCCCGCGGCACGGGCCTTGTCCAGGATGAACTCCGTCACAGACTGGTTGTCATTCACCGGCGACGTGTTCGGCATGCAGCAGACGCTGGTGAAGCCGCCCGCGACGGCTGCCGCCGTGCCGGTCTGGATCGTCTCCTTGTATTCGAACCCAGGCTCGCGCAGATGCACGTGCAGGTCGACGAATCCCGGCAGGACCCACTTGCCGGTGGCGTCCAGCGCGGTGGCACCGGGTGGTACGGCCAGTCCCTTACCGACCTGCGCGATCTTTCCGTCCTGGATCAGGACGTCGGCCGGGCCGTTGATCCGGCCCGGGTCAATGACGCGGCCCTTGTGGATAACGACGGTCATTTCGCGCCCGATAAGAGGTAGAGGACCGCCATGCGGACCGCGACGCCGTTGGTCACCTGGTCGAGGATCACAGACGACACGCTGTCCGCCACTTCCGGGGCGATCTCCACGCCCCGGTTGATCGGCCCGGGATGCATCACGAGAACGTCCGGGGTCGCCAGCTTCATCCGCTCCGGCGTGAGGCAGTAGAGCCGCGAGTATTCGCGGATGCTCGGGAAGAGGGCGATGCCCTGGCGCTCGAGCTGCAGCCGGAGCATCATGATGACGTCCACGCCGCGCAGCGCCTCATCCAGGTTGTGGAACAGGGTCACGCCTAGCCGCTCGATCTCCTGGGGCATCATCGTCGGCGGGCCGGCGACCCGCACCTCCGCGCCCATCTTCACGAGGGCGTAGATGTTGGAACGGGCCACACGGCTGTGGGCGATATCCCCGACGATCGCCAGACGCAGTCCCTTGAACGCGCGCTTCTTCTCCTGCAGCGTGTAGAGGTCCAGGAGGGCCTGCGTCGGGTGTTCGTGTCCGCCGTCCCCGGCGTTGATGACCGAGGCCCGCAGCAGCCGGGCCAGAATGTTCGGCGCGCCGGCCGCCGGGTGGCGCAGGATGATGAAGTCGGCCTGCATGGCCTCGATGTTGCGGGCCGTGTCAAGCAGGGTCTCGCCCTTGACCACGCTGCTGGCGGACGCCGCGAAGTTGATCACGTCGGCGCTCAGCCGCTTGGCCGCCAGCTCGAAGGAGGTCCGCGTGCGGGTGCTGGGCTCGAAGAACAGGTTCACGACGGTCTTGCCGCGGAGGGTCGGAACCTTCTTGATCTCGCGCCCCGTGACCTCCTTGAAGGACTCAGCAGTCTCCAGGACGAGCTGGATCTCCTCCACCGTCAAGTCCTGGATGCCGAGCAGGTCTTTGCGCTTGAGGCTCATGGTTTCACGGCAGGAGTACCACGCGGTCCGGGGTCCCCGCCTCCTCCAGATAAACTTCAACCGATTCTTCAAGTGCGGTCGGTAAGTTCTTGCCCACATAGGTGGCTTTGATCGGGAGCTGCCGGTGCCCGCGATCCACCAGCACCGCGAGTTGGATCTCGCCCGGGCGTCCCAGGTCGATCAGCCCGTCCATGGCGGCCCGGATCGTCCGGCCCGTGAAGAGGACGTCGTCCACCAGGATCACCTTGCGGTGTGTGATGTCGAACGGGATGTCGGTCTTGCGCAGCACGGGGTGTTCTTTCCGCGCGTTGAGATCGTCACGATAGAGGGTGATGTCCAGCTCCCCGACGGGGACCGCCGTCCCTTCGATCTCCTGGAGCTTTTTGGCGAGCCGCTTGGCGAGGTACACGCCGCCGGTCCGAATACCCACCAGGGCCACGTTGGTGATCCCGTGGTTCTTCTCGATGACCTCATGAGCCACGCGGGTCAGGGCCCGGTTGATCTCCTGCGCGTCCATGACCGTGCGGGAAGTTTGCTTCACTTCCATCGGGAGGCTACGCAGGGCATAAAAAAACCTTCCGGGGAATCTCCACCGGAAGGCAACGGCACCCGACTGTGCAGAAGCGCAACGACCTGCGCCATACCAGACTCCTTCCCAGCCTCGCAGGACTGGTATTAAAGGTAGAGTCATGTTACTCGTGCGGGACTCTGGTGTCAAGCCGGGGTGTGCTATAGTCGCACAATGTCGTTGCCGCGCTACACGGACCGTCCCTTCCCGGCCTACCGGTTCATTCCCGGCCAATCGCCCCACCCGCGGCGGGACCGGCAGGGGCATTCTTACGGCCAGCCGGAACCGACGCCGTCCCCGTTCACGCCGGAGGAATGGTGGGACAGCGAGTGGTACCTCTACGGCATCGATCTCTACAACTATGGCTATTGGTGGGAGTGCCACGAGGTGTTCGAAGGCTTGTGGCATGCCGTGGGTCCCGATTCGCCACAGGGCCAGTTCCTGCAGGCCCTGATCCAGGTGGCGGCAGCGAATTTGAAGCGCCTGGTCAACGCGTCAGAGCCGGCCCGCACGCTATCGCAGGCAGCCCTGGACCGCCTGCAGAAGTTTTCCAGTATCTATATGGGGGTGGATGTGGCGGCGCTCACTGAAGACGTGCGAGCTTACTTTGACGGATCGCGAGAGAAGCCGGCCCTCATCCAGCTCGTGTGGCCCGAGACCTCAGCCGACTTATAATCTCACCAATCCGCGCCCAGACGGTCCACAATGATCTGGTGCACAACGGTGTAAGGGCCGAGTGTGGCGAGATATACCGCAGTCTCCGCGATGTCGTACGGGCTGATCTGCTCGCTGCGCAGGATCTCATCGGGTGTCGCGTCTACCAGTTCGTCGGCGACACCGCCCGGGCAGATGGCGCTGGCCTTGATCTTGTAAGCCCGGCCTTCATCGGCAAGAGATTTCGTCAAGGCCATGATGCCGTGCTTCGACGCGCTGTAGGTGCCGGTTCCTGTCCACGCCTGGACGCCGGCCACGCTGGACATGTTGATGATGGTGCCGCCGCCGTTCTGTTTCATCTGGCGAAAGCCCGCGCGGCAGCAGAAGAAGGTGCCGCGCAAATTGGTGTTCAATACGCGATCGAAGGTTTCGGTGCTGGTGCTCTCGATGCGCCCGCCGCCGCCGATCCCAGCGTTGTTGACCAGGAGGTCGAGCCGCCCGTACCGCTTGACGGTCTCAGTGATGAGGCGCTCCACCTGCGCCTCGTCGGTGACGTCTGTTTGAATCGCCATTGCGTCCCCGCCCTCTTTCCGAATTTGTGCGACCGTTTTCTCGCATAAATCTTTACGTCGAGCCGCGATGACCACCGCTGCGCCTTCTTTGCCGAATGTCAACGCGATCGCCTTGCCGATCCCGCTGCTGCTCCCCGTCACGATCGCGATCTTGCCCGCCAGGCGCTTCACGGTGCGGCCTAGGCCTCTACCTTGACGCCTTTCCAGAAGGCGACATAGCCAGTGATGTTCTTGGCCGCGTCCTTGGGCGATGGGTAATACCAGGCGGCGTCCTTGTTGACCTGGCCGTTCACATCTACGTCATAGTAGCTGGCCTCGCCCTTCCACGGGCAGGTCGTGTGCGCTGCGCTCGGTTTGAAGTATTGACGTTTGATTGCATCGGGCGGGAAGTAGTGATTGCCTTCGACGATCTCGCACTTGTTGCTTTCGGCGAGCACGGCCCCGTTCCAGATTGCTTTTGCCATGGCATCCTCCGTATGCTCTGTTGATGATCGGTTTGCGCGGTTTTAACTGGGATTCATTGTAAGCCAGATTGCGGGGACGTGCATCATGAAGTTCTCGGACCTCACGCTGGAGGAGCTCAGGGAACTGGTCAAGGGGATCGTGGACGATCGGTTACGCGAACTCCTCGGCGATCCCGACCTGGGTATGGAGATGGGCTCGGCGATCCGGGCGCGGCTCAAACAGTCCCTGGCGTCCTCCGCGCGCATCACGGGAGAGGAAGTGGCCGAGAAACTCGGTCTGCGGTGGTAAGCATGGCATGGTACCGCATCGCCTATCGGCCGGTCGTGCTGGATGATCTGGCCAAGATCGAGAAAGCTGTGGCCCAGCGGTTGCTCGACAAGACCAAGTGGCTCGCTTCCAACGTGGAGAATCTCCGACACGAGCCGATTGCGCCGGACCTGCCCGGTTTGTCCAAATACGCCGTGGGTGAGTGGCGGATCTTCTACTCGATTGATCAGAACGAGCATCTCGTGGATATACACATGATTACTCACGGCAAGGATTTAACAACATGATCACACAGAAATATCCGCGAAGCCCGAAGATCCTGCTGGGCGGGATGGCGCACCTGGCGCGCTTCATTGACAAGATTCGCATGCGCCACGCCGGCCTGATCCAGGACTACAACTACATCACGGTCGGGTTCGACAAGTACCTGCTCGACTTTCTCCAGATCAAAGGGGAAGACTTCGAAAAGCGCGTGCTGCAAGGCGTGACCGATGCGGAGATCCTTGCCTGGGTCAAGGCGCATGCCCGTCCTCTCACGGACGAGGATATTCGCCAGTGGAATGAGCGGATCCTGAACGGCGGTCCCAAGGACGAGGCCGCGCGCCAGCGCTTTCAGGCGCGCCGCGCTGAAATCGCCGCCAAGCGTGGCGTTCCCGTCGAACAGCTCCCCCGTACCGCCACGTGGGTGGACAACATCGAGCTGGATGAAAAGCGGATGTAGATTGGAAGGATTGCTCCGTTGCCTGCCTGTTGTGGGTCAGTCGCGCTGTCCCTGCAGACGCTGCAGAACCTGCAGGATCTCGGCCGGTCGCGGGGGACAGCCGCGGACCTTCACGTCCACCGGCACATGGCGCTCCACGGGGCCGGTGACCCCATAGCTTCCCTTGAACATCCCACAGTCACAGGCGCAGTCTCCGAGCGCGATGACCAGCTTCGGATCGGGCGTCGTGCGGTACGCATCCTTCAGCGCTTTTTCCATGTTGATCGTCACGGGGCCCGTCACCACCAGTGCGTCGGCGTGCCGCGGGGACGCGGCGATGTGAACCCCGAACCGGTCCGCATCGTAGATCGGGTTCATAAGCGCGTTCATCTCCATCTCGCAAGCATTGCAGGACCCGGTGTCTACCTCGCGGATGGTCAGCGACCGGCGAAAGGGTCGCGCCTTCCGGCTGGCTTCCTGTGACACATGGGCGTCGCTTGGCGACGCCTCTTGGTAGCGTCCCGTGACGATCCGAGTTTTCAGGCTTTTTCTCAGGATGCGAAACATCGTTGGCCTCCCTACAGATCGTTCCCCGCGTAAGACAGATTGAAACTTTTATTGATCAAGGGGAAATCCGGAATGATGTTCCCCAGGACCGCGAACTGGATGGCTGGCCAATTCACGAACGATGGGTCGCGAACCTTGCACCGGTGGATCGCACCGTCCTGTCCGGCCATGATGAAATAGAGGATCTCCCCGCGCCAGCCTTCCACGGCCGAGAGCGCCCACTCACCGGCGACGGGCACGCGAGTCGATGGGGCCATGATCGAGCCCTGCGGGACCCGTGTGTGAACTTCCCTGATGAGCCGGATGGACTCGTGGATCTCGTCCATGCGGACGCGCATCCGCGCCCGCACGTCACCGTAACGGTAAAGGGCTACGTTGACCTGCAGATCATCGTAAGCCGCGAACGGACGGTCACGGCGGATGTCCCGGTTGATGTTCGAAGCTCGCCCCACCACCCCCACGACCCCGTGGTCGAAGGCGGTACGTTCATTGAGGACGCCCGTCGTCTCCAACCGGTCCGTAAGGGATGCGTTGAGAAAGATGATCGATTCCAGTTCGGTGAAGTCCTTTTCGATTTGATTGAGTTCGGCGACCACCTGGCCGAGCTGGGCGGCATCGAGATCGACGGCGATGCCGCCGACGCGGTTGACGGCGCGGAGGAATCGGGAGCCGGTGAGACGATCGTTGAGTTGCATGATCTGCTCCTTCATGCGGCTGCAATGGGCATGGGCCAACGTGTAAGCGGTATCGTTGCAGATGGCTCCGACGTCCCCGAGGTGGTTGTGCAGCCGCTCCAGCTCTAGGAACAGGGTACGTAGATACCGGGCGCGTGGCGGTATCTCGATGCCTAGGAGGCTCTCGGCCGCCTGGCAGTAGCAGAGGCTATGGCCGAATGAGGTATCTCCGGATACCTTCTCGGCGAGCGCGACGCCCGTTCCGAGAGACAGATTTTCGAAGAGCTTCTCCACTCCGCGGTGTTTCCAGAAGTGCCGAATCTCCAGTTGCAGGACCGGCTCCCCGGCCACGGAAAAGCGGAAGTGCCCCGGTTCGATGATCCCCGCATGGATCGGCCCGACCGGGACCTCAAAGACCCCTTCGCCCTCGATGTGGCGAAAGGCGTACTGCCCCTGTTGACGCTCCAACACGGTATTCCACATGAAGTCCTTCCTGAGCGGGTGTGTCCCCTTGGGCCAGTGCTCATGTCTGACGAGACGACGCAAGTCTGGATGCCCATTCGCGATCAACCCGAACATGTCTCGGATCTCGCGCTCGTACCATTGGGCGGCATGGATGTGAGGCGTGATGGAGGGAAACAGCCGGTCCTCTCCCAGCAGGTCCGTAGCCAGCAGTAACCACTGCCGTGGCTCCGACAGCGTGAACAGGTAACTGAGCTCGTAACGCTTTTCGCGGGGACGATGATCGACAGCCCACAGCAGCGACAGCGTTCCTTGCAGCTCGGGATGGGTGTGCAGGTAATGGGCAACAAGCGGCACATCGGCTTTCCCCACCCGTACGAGTGGAATCCCATGAAGGATAGCAACGTCCGCGATGGTCTTTCCGAATGCTGCACGCAGCTTCTCGACGGGAGTCGTCACATCGGACATCATGTCACCTCTCTTCCACGCTCAACTACGTCAGCCACTATGGAATCACCATTCGTCCACCCAATAGGCGAGTAATAGCCTCCAACAGACTGGCCAAGTCCGATGGTACCTGGAGCCCGATCGCACCCAGCGCCGCCAAGTTGATCACGACCGCTGTGGACAGGAGCACACGACTTCGGGCGCCTACCGCCCGACCTGTTTCTGTCGGTTCGCCCAGCGCCATCCGGAGCACGTGATACAGGAGAGTGGCGAAAGCAAGGCTCAGCAGCGACAAAAAGAGGTAGGCCACCACGGGCCTGACCGCATAGGCTCCGATGATGATCAGCAACTCGCTCGCAAACAGTCCAAAGGGGGGCATGCCCGCCAGCGCCACACCGGCAAGTACGACGGCCGAACCCGCGAGCGGCATCTGCCGAAGAAGCCCTGTCACCCGATCCAACATTTTATGTTCGTATCGCAGCAGCACCCACCCTGCCCCGTAGAAAGCGGTTGACTTGGCGAGCGCGTGGTTCAGCAGGTGCCACGCGCCGGCGAAGACACCTACTCCCCCGATGCCGAACCCGATCAGGGCGATTCCGATATGCTCGATGCTTGAATACGCGAAGAGACGCTTGTAGTCGCGCTGCACCAAGAGGAGTACGGCTGCGATGGCCACTGAGAGCAGACCCAGTCCGATCATGAGGTTCCCGGTGAACACCGTCCCGACAGCCCGATCCGCCACCGCCTTAAACCGTAGGATGGCATAGACGGCCACCGTGAGCATATTCGCCGAAAGCATCGCGCTCACCGGGGTTGGCGCCTCAGCATGCGCGTCAGGCAGCCAGGAATGCATCGGCGCCACGCCGGCCTTCGTCCCATACCCGATCAGCACGAAGACAAAGGCGACCTTGATCGCCGTCGGGTCGAGGGATCCGGCGACCCGGTACAGCTCGGACCAGCGAAGCGCGTCACTCGTCACACCGAGCACGTGCTCAGATGTGTAATACAGGATGATCGTCCCGAACAATGCCAGGGCGATTCCCACCGAACCCAGGATCATGAACTTCCACCCTGCCTCCAGCGCCGCCTTATTGCGCTCGAAGGCGATAAGCAGGGCTGCCGCAAGAGTCGAGCCCTCGATTGCGATCCACATGAGGGCGACGTCCGCGACGTTGACCGCTATGAGCATGGCAGCGAGAAAGAGATCGAAAAGACAAAAGAACTGACGAAACCGCCTGAGTGACAGGAGCCCGCGGTCGAATTGCTCATCCAGATAACCCACGGCGAACAGCGTCCCGGTAGCCCCGACCACGGCGAGCACGAGATCCAGCCAAGCGCTGAGCGCATCGGTGTACAGCAGCAAACCGACTGTCGCGGGTTCGCCCGTACCGACTCCGGCCACCACATGGGCACCGGCAGCGAACAGGATCACGGCCTGTCCGTATTGAAGCGCCTCCGCCACACGACGATCGCTGACCAGGAGGCTTCCCAGCCCTGCCAGGAGGGGCGCAGCGATCAGCAGCACAAGGGACCACAGCATGGCAGGCCTACTCCTTCAGCACCGTCAGCTTGCTCGTGTCCACGCTGTCGAACGCATCCTGGAGCCGGTGGGTGTAGATCCCGATAATGAGGGTCGCGACGAGCACATCGAAGAAGACTCCCAACTCCACGATCAGCGGCATGCCATGCGCGGCCACCGTGGCGCCCAGAAACAGCCCGTTCTCCATTACAAGGAAGCCGATCACTTGGGTGACCGCCTTCTTGCGGGCGATCATGGTGAAAAAGCCTATCATTAAGATCGCCAGTGCAATCGACAGGGAATCTCGCGTCAATAAAAATCCCAATGGAATGATGCGCTGTGTAATGAAGAACGCCAGGATGACGAGGGCGCCGCAGATCAGCAGCCCGGCAGGGATATTGACGTTCATTACCAGTTCACGTGTGACATTCAGCCGCTCGATCACTTTCTTGAGAATCCGTGGAATCACGATGACCTTGATCGCCACGGTGAGTGCTGCCGCGATGTAGATATGGTGAATGCCCGTCAGGAAGGCAACCAAGGCTGCCGTGGCGGCCAGGAAGACGGACTGCAGCGCGAACACATCCACACAGGCCGAGAGCCGCCGCTGGGCTACGATGGCAAAGCAGGTCACGAGAAGGAGGGCGGCGCACAGGTCCACCATCTGGGAGCCGATATCTGGCCGGACCATTCCCATCCTCATCCCCTCAAGGTATAGAAGAAGATCAGTGCCAGGAGGGACAGAATGAAGGCGACGCCCAGCAGATCCGTCACGCGGAATAGCCGCAACTTGGCAAACATGGACTCGATCACACCCACGAGCACCGCCAGCCCGGACACCTTGACGAGCCAGACTGCGAGTCCGAGGGTCATCCAGATCGGATCCGGCGCTGTAGCGATTCCCCAGGGGGCGAAGACATTGCTGAGCAGCGTCAGGAAGAGGAGCAGCTTCAACGCGGACGCCCATTCGATCAGAGCCAGGTACCGGCCCGAATACTCGAGCACCATCGCTTCATGGATCATCGTCAGTTCCAAGTGCGTTGCGGGATTATCCACGGGAACGCGCCCAGTCTCGGCCAGGGTGACGATGAACAGCGCGGCAAGTGCCATAAGGTGTGGAGGCGGATCGGTTACGATGCCTTCCAGCAAGGCCGTCTTGTGGACGATTGTGCTCAGATTGGTGGAGCCGGCGGTCAGGCCGACCGCAAAGATGGACAGAATCATGGCCGGTTCCGTGAGGGACGCCACGATCGCTTCGCGGCTGCTCCCCATGCCGCCGAACGCGGACCCAGTGTCCAGGCCGGCGAGAATCAGGAAGAATGTTCCGAGGGCCAGCAAGTAGACCACCGTGATGATATCTCCCGCGAAACTGAGCGGGACCTTCGACACGAAAAGGGGCACGAGCAGGCTGGCTGCCAGTGTCGAGGCGAATAGGATGTAGGGTGTCGCCGTGAAGATCCAGGAGGCGTTCGAGGAAACCACCACGTCCTTTTGAAACAACTTGAGCAGGTCGTAGTAAGGTTGAGCCGTGCTGGCGCCGCGCCGGCACTGCAGCGTCGCCTTCACCTTGCGGATCAGTCCTACGATGAAGGGAGAGACGGCCAGCAGGACGACGGTCTGGAGAATAATGAGCGTCATAGACTGCGCCATTGTGCGTTCCACTACCCTGTAATGAGTAACAGGAGAACCAGCGTGATAAAGATGTAAGTCAGGTAAAGATGCAAGCTTCCTGCCTGGATGACCCGCAGCCGATCGGCTATGGCGAAGGTAAACGTGACGACCGGATCATAGAGATACTTCTGAAACATAGGCTCGATATGGACTTCGAAGCTTCGGTGTTTGGTGAAGTAACGGGATTCCTGCAGGAACTCCGTTTCCAGCTTGATTGTCGGCTGGTAGATGGTGCTGAACACGCGCTTGATCGGTTGCACGAAGGCGATGGCTGTATATTCCATCCGCGACGTCAGGTTGAGCCCGCAGCCCCAGGTCTTGTAGATCCGTTTGCGCAGCGTTCCCCCGAGAATAACCGCTCCCAGCAAGGCGACGGGGGTGATCACGGCCAGAAGCACTCCCAGGGCTGGCGTGGAGACGCTTGCGAACTCCTCCCCCATCACCGGCGTCAGCGCCAATCCCCCTTTCGAGAGAAGGTCGTTGGCAATGGAGGTTCCCGTCAGTGGGGCGGTGATTCGGTCGAGCGCGGGGACGACCAGCATCGGAGCGAGCCCCAGCGCCACGCACAGGAGCGCCATGCCGCCCATTCCCACCCGCATCGCTGGCGAGACCTCCCTTGCTTGTTTGGCGTGGCGGCTCCGCGGCATGGCAAGGAAGCTGATGCCGAATGCCTTGGCGAAGCATGCCAACGCCAGGACGCCGGTCAGCGCCAGCATGGACGCACCGATCGGCAGCATGATCTTCATCAGGAGATCCGGGATCTGGAAGCTCAGGAAGAGGCTCTGGAAGATCAGCCACTCGCTGACGAAGCCGTTGCTCGGAGGAAGCGCCGAAATCGAGACAGCCCCGATCAGAAAGAAGAATGCCGTCCACGGCATCTTCCGGATCAGTCCGCCGTACTCCTCCATGTTGCGCGTGTGCGTCGCCGACAGCAGCGCGCCGGCGCCCATGAACAGGAGTCCCTTGAAGACGGCATGGTTGATCGTATGATAGAGGCCGGCCAGAAGCCCCAGCGCGGCGAGCGACGCCAGCCCGTAGGACTGAAAAATCATCCCGGCGCCAATCCCCAACAGAATGATGCCAATGTTCTCGACGCTGTGGTAAGCGAGGAGGCTCTTGAGGTCGTGTTCCATCAACGCATACATGACTCCTAGCAGAGCCGAGAGTGCCCCTACCGTCAGCACGATGAATCCCCACCACCATGGAAAAGCCCCGCCGAAGAAATCGAAATATACCCGCACTAGGCCATAGATAGCGGTCTTGATCATGACTCCTGACAACAAGGACGATACGTGCGAGGGCGCGGCCGGGTGCGCGTACGGAAGCCAGACGTGCAAGGGAACGATGCCGGCCTTGGCACCGAACCCGATCAGGGCCGTGAGAAAGGCCAGCGTGCGCATGCCTTCGGGCAACGGGCGTGTCGGATGCCGGAAAACCTCGAAGGAAAATGAGCCGGATTCATTGAAGAACACCAGAAACGTCACAAGGATGAAGGCCGTCCCCACGTGCGTCATGATCAAGTAAAAGAAGCCTGCGTGGCGCACGTCGGCCTTGTCGTGTTCGGTCACGACCAGGAAATAGGACGCCAGGGACATGAGCTCCCAGACCAGCAGGAAAAAGAATCCGTCGTCGGCCAGGACGACCAGCGTCATCGAGAGCAGGAATGCGTTGAAGAGCGAGCCTAAGGCCCCGATTGAGTAGTGCCCGTAGAATTCGCGGACATACCCGAGGGCGTAGACGGCGACCGCCGCACCGCAGAGCGATATGAGCAGGACGAAGAATGCGGCGAGAGGATCGATACGGATCGAGTAATTCAGCAGCGGAAGCGAGGACGGAAGGCTGACGTGGTAGGGAACCTCGGCGGTTAACCCCGCCGCGCCCACTCCGATTCCGCCCACGGCTCCCAGCAAGGCCGCACCGTGAGCCGTCATGTTCTGTATGGTTGGACGGCGGCGGGCCAGCAGCGGGAGGAGGATGCCGAGGCTGTACCCTATGAGGCCGACCAACAGCGAAAGCGGAATCACGAACCTAACGTATTACTCCGGTTAGTGTTGAATCATCCGCGCCCGACAGTTATGTAACATTCTCAGATGACTCTTGCAAATAGTTTTTAGGACACACCGCCGCGGCCGCCCAGGTTTTCCATCCTGAACTTGCTTAAACGAGCGATCGCCTTGATTTCGGGAGATGAACTTGGTACAAGAGTGAGCCTCGCGCGGTGCCGAGGTAGCTCAGTTGGCAGAGCACAGCCCTGAAAAGGCTGGTGTCGACAGTTCAATTCTGTCCCTCGGCACCAACGACGCCCTTCCGCTCCGCCGGGCACTTTCCCCGCTGCGCTCGTCAACAATGTTGAGGGACTCCGCCTTGACGGGCCGTGCCCGTCACGGGGCTGGGGGTTAGGTGCGGGCGAGATCCTTGTCGATGAGCGGCGCCAGGGCCTTCTCGATGGCCGCCTGTTCGGTTCGGCCCATCTCGACCCATTGTTGGGCCATCGCCACCAGGGAGTCCACGCGGGCGGCCACACCTTCAACTCGCTGGGGGACCAGCGTCATGCTTTTGTAGACGACTTCCAGGAGCAGCGTTTCCAGGCCATGTAAGAACTGGACGATCGGGATCGCCCCGACCTCGCGGGCCATCTCGTACAACAACGAGATCTCCCGCAGACCGCCCTGAAGGTTGGCTTTCTGTGCGTGGGGATCGCGAGTGCCGGCCCTGAGCCCGGCGATGGCCTGCTTCAACGTCTCCACCCGGCGCCGGGTTTCCTCCAGGAACCGCTCGTCGAGCCCTTCCATTTGGTGCAGGATGCTGGCGACCGAGGCGGCCGTGACCTCCGCCGATTCCTGGTCAGACAGCCGGTGCAATCTGCGGAGCACGAGCTCGATCAGGTTCCTGCTGGGCTCTAATGAGGAGGGCCGCGCGTGCTTGAGGTCCAGCAACGCCTGCACGATTTTCCCCAGGTAGGTGGCTTCAGGACTGACGGGCCGCTTCGCGGCGGTCGCAGCCGACTTCGGGATCCCTTGCACCTTAGCAACCGCACGCTGTAAACCGTCCGCCTGGAGCTGCATGATGCTTTCGAGATTGGCCTTGACGATCGTTCGCTGTGACGCCATATGCAGGACTTGCACGGAGGCGTACATGAGCGCGATCCCCTGCCGGATCGTGGCGAAGTGCTCCGGTTTGGCGGGGACTTTCTTGGTCTGCATGGCCTGCAGGAGCGGGACCAATGCGAGAGTGAGTTTCTGGAGCGCGGCCAGCTCGACGGTGGCGGCCGAGCCCATGAGGTTGGTCAGGCTGCGGAGGATGATGTCGTAATGCTTCTTTTCCTTATCCAGCGTCACCCCGCTCTCCAGCTCTTGGAGGGCGACCTTGATCTGCTTGATCCACTCCAACCCTTCCTCGGCAAACAGTTGGAGGACTTCTTCTTGAAACTGGTCTTCGCTTGTGTCCATAGGCGTAGCCAATTCTATCGCTTGTCCCCCTCGTTTTCCGACGGCCGAACGGGCGGAGCGAGCAAGGCGGTCATGGTCCGCGTCGGCCCAAGGTTTGCGTGGCTTGGCGGACGGATTCTCTCAGCATCTGCAGGAGTTTTTCCGCCGAAGCGACGGCCAGCTCCAGCGCCTCCAGCCGTTTCTGCAGCTCGGCCGTGTGCGTTGCGGCTTCTCCAAGCCGGCCCCCGAGGTCCTTGATGAGTATGGATGCCTGCCCCAGCGCCTTTTCCTGTTCCGCCAGGCGCTTTTCCAAAGCCTGCATAGCTGGCGTGGTGCTGTCACGCAACCCCCGGCCGAGGCCCTCACCCGGCGTCGCCGGGGCGTACGCCGGCGGTGTGTGAGCTTTTCGAGCGGACAGCAATTCGAGGACTCGCTCGCGCAGAACGGCCCCCTGGAAGGGTTTCTTGAGAATCCGGTCGGCGTGGCAGGCCTCGGCCTGCCGCGTGACCTCCTCATCCACGAACCCGGACACCAGGATCACCGGCGTGTCCGCCAGCGCGGCGTTCGACTTGACGAACGCGCAGACCTCGAACCCGCTCTTGTCCGGCATGATGACGTCCGCGATAACCAGGTCCGGTCGCCTGTTGTTCAACCACTTCAAGGCTTCCTCGCCGTTGGACACCAGGGCCACTTCGAGTCCGGCCTCGGTCAACTGCCGTTCGGCGACCTTTCGAACGCTGAGACTATCGTCGGCAACTAAGATTGTCGGCATGGTCCTCCATCGTCATACAGCATGAATCGTTGTTGGCAGCCCCAGCTTGGCTAGCGAGTAGAGCGGGACGTGTTCCCCGTCGATCACGCAGTATCCCAGGATATCGGGGGCGGGTTCGGCGGACGGCTGGAGCGTCTGGGGATCAATCGTCGTGAGCGTTGGGATGGTGCCATCGATACACACCGCCATCATCCCGTCTTCCCGTTTGGCAATCAGGCATAGCGGCGGCGTCCCACGGGCCTGCTGCTTCAACCGCGCGGCCAGATCGTAGACTGGAAGCACTTCCTCGTCATGCCGCAAGAGGGCGTTCACGAACGGGGTATGGCTCGGGACCGGCATGGGGTCGGTCCACGGCCGGACGCCTCCGGCTTCTTCGGTCCGAACCGCGAGGCGCTGACCGCCGATGGAAAGCACAATCAGTGACCAGTTCGTGACACGCTTTGGAGCTTCCTTACTCTGCCCTCTCAGCATCGATGACTTCCAGTTCTATGATGTCTCCCGTCAGACACGGGCCGTCGGTGATGCACGGCGCGGTGTCCTCGAGGTTCTCGGCCGCGTCGGCGCCTTTGCTGGGCGCGAGCAGCCAGTCAGGATTGACCCACAAGGCGATTGTACCCCGGAACAGGAAGAACCCGTTGAACCACGTCCGTTCCTCGCAGGCAAAGTGCGATGGCAAGAGTCGGATCTGCCGTGGGGCCACTTCGATGAGACCCAGCACCTTGTCTACTGTGAACCCGCGGTGCTGCCCGCGGTATTCGCACAGGAGTAACAGCGTCTTGGGCGTCGCGGGGGAAGGCATCCCATCCCACCGGCCGGCTAGAGACGTCACGCGGTATGTGATTCCCCGGACCGTCGCGACGTCTTTGATTCCGGCCTCCCCCAGCGGCAGCATCCCTTGGACGATCGGCGCTGGCAGCGCTAGCTTCACCGGACCGCTGGCGACAACCAGCAGACGTTCAAACGCCCCACCGGCTGCGGCGGCTTTGCTCTGGCCATGCAGGCTCATGCGACTCTCGTTACACGGCGATTACGGTTTCGCCGCTGTGGGTGCGCTCACAAACTGGCTGATCTCCTTGATGAGGGCCCGTTCCTCGACAGGCTTGGTGAGGTACGAGGAAACCCCCAGGCTCTGGGCCATCTGGCGGTGCTTCTCGCCGGCCCGGGTCGTCAGCACAATGATCGGTGTGGACCTCGTTTCGGGCCGGTCGCGAAGGCACTGGATGAGCTCATAGCCGTTCATTTTCGGCATTTCCAGGTCTGCAATGATCACCTGGAATGATGTGGCGGTGGCTTTTCGTAGCCCTTCCTCGCCATCGGAGGCCGTTTGCACCTTGTAGCCCGCCGCCTCCAGCATGCGTCCGATAAATTTCCGGACGCTCAGCGAGTCGTCGACCAGGAGGATCCCGACGTTCTCCTGCTCGGCCTGGGGGCCTCCCGCCGCTTCCAACCGCAGCGGTTCAGGCAACGGATGAACCTCGGGGAAAGCCTTCTCGCCCTCCCGTTTGAACAGGCTGGGCACATCCACGACCAGGACGACCCGGCCTTCCGGATCAATGGTCGCCCCGCTGTAGCAGGAGCCTTGAAAGAGCCTGAGCGAGCCGAGGGTCTTGATGACGATTTCTTGCAGGCCCAGCAGTTCGTCCACCGCGATGCCCACCACGCCCTTGGGCGTGCGGAGCACCACCACCGGAACAGGGCCTGCGCGTGGCGTCGTCTCGACTCCCAGCAAAAGCGTGAGGGGGAACACTTCGAGGGCCTCCCCTTCTCCGATCTGCAGGACGGCACGTCCGCTGACGTCATTCATGGCCCCGGGGGGCGGCACGATGACTTCCCGGATTGCGGGGAGCGGCATCGCGTACTGCTGGTCTCCGGCCCGGACCATCAGCGCGGTTGAAATGAGCATGGTGAGCGGGAGGGTCAGGGTGAATTTCGTGCCGACCCCAGGCTCGGTTTCGATATCGATCTGCCCGTTGAGGTCGGTGACGGCGCGTCTGATCACGTCCATGCCGATGCCACGGCCCGCCTGATCGCCAACTTCTTCCGACGTCGAGAAGCCCGGGAGGTAGATCAGCTCGATCAAATCGGCGGAGGGCATCTCCGCGGCCCGCTCGGGGCGCACCAGACCCAACGCGATCGCCTTCGCCTTGATCTTTTCGATGTTCAGCCCAGCGCCATCATCCTCGATCTCGATCACGATCGTATTGTGCTGGTTGAAGGCGTGGAGGTACACCGTGCCCTTCTCGGGCTTGCCGGCGGCCTTGCGGACTGCCGGGGGTTCGATGCCGTGGGCCACGGCGTTCCGCATCATATGGATTAACGGCTCGGCCAGCCGCTGGACGACTCCGGCGTCCACCTCGGTGCTGTCTCCGGAGAAGACCACCTCGACGTCCTTGCCGACCGTCCGCGCCATTTCGCGGACCGCCTTCTGAAACCGCGTGAACAGCGAGCCGATGGGGACCATCCGGGTACGGGCAATCTCATCGCGCAGGTCGGTGGTCATCTGCTGGATCAGGCCCATGTCCTCGCGGGCTTTGTGGATCGAGGTGCTGAGTTGGGCCATCACCTCGCTGACGTCGGCCGATACCTCGGTCATGCGGCGCGCCAAGATGTTGAAGTCGTCGTACTTGTCGAACTCGAGCGCGCCGAAGTTGGCCGACAGGCCGAGCGGAGACTGGCTGCCCTCGCCGGTGCCTGTGGCCGCAGGCAAGGTGAAGGCATGCTTCTGCTCAAACGCCCGGACCGTTTCGAGCATCCGGTTCTTATACGTCTGTACCTGGCGCGCCAACTGTTCGAGGACCGTCAACCGTTGTTCCAAGCGGCCGCGCCCGATGACCAATTCGCCGACCAGATTCAACAGCCTCTCCAGACGGTCCCGGCTGACCCGGACTGTTCCCTGGCTTACCTCTTTCGCGCCGACAGGTTGCGGGAGTGTTACCGGTTCCGCGGCCGCCGGAGCTGGGGGCTCCGCCGTCGCAGGATCCACGACGGGAAACTCTTCGCGACGTGGCTTGGTCTCTGTGAGCGCGGTCGTCGGCGTGACCACGGGCGGGGCTGGCGCTTTCTCAGCCTGGCCGACGGCCGTCTGCTGGAGTCGTTGCTGGAGGGGCGAGAACTCCTGTCGGATCTGCGGCAGCTTGGTCGGGTCTCGTCCCAGGAGGAGGCGGACTTCATCCACGGCGTGGAAGAACAGGTCCGTCAATTCTGCCGTGACCTGCATCTTCCCGTCACGGATCGCGCCCATGATGTCTTCCAGGTGATGGGTCAGATCCCCGATGGCCTGGAATCCGACCGTGTACGCGGACCCCTTGAGGGTATGCGCCGCACGGAACAATTGGTGGATCGTGTCCGTGTTTGCCGGATCCTTCTCCATTCGCAGCAGGCAGGAAGAAATGGCTTCCAAGTACTCCTGGGCTTCAGGAACGAAGTACTCCAGGATTTCAGCTTCCAAGTCCGGCCGGAAGTAACTGTCTGGCAGCGAGGCTTCTTCCGGTGCAGGCTCGGCGCTGGGCGGCGTCGGTTCGAACTCCCTCAGTAGGTGGGTGTAACGGGCTTTTAGGTCCTCGAAAATGGTGGGGTCTTCCGTGCTTTTCTGATTGATGTTGTCGATCTGGGCTGTGAGTATCGTGACGATATCGCGCAGGATCGTCACGGTGCCGGGCCATTCCGCCGGCGACACAGTGCCTGCCTGTTCGAGGATCCGGGCGAGGATCTTGGCCAGGCTGGCGCAGCCTGTGAACCCATAGAGAGCTGAGGCGCCAGTCAAGCTGTGGGCGATGATGAAGTGCTCGCGCAACGCCTCCTGTGTCGGCGTCGAGCCGTCCCTCGGGTCCAAGGCATTGGCCAGTTTGAGCAGGCCGTCCGAGGCTTCGGTGGTGAAAATATTCAGCAGCGCCTGTCGATCAAAATCGGACGCCATCGCTTTCCTGCCTGCCTGGTGTCAGACCGTTCTCGGTGCGGTTATGCGGCTTGCGCCAGCTTGAATTGACCGACCGAGGCCGTCAACCCTGCCGCCAGCTTGGCTAGGTCTTCCACCGTGTGTCGCGTTTCTTCGGCCGCTTTCCGGGTCGTGCTGGCGCCGGTGGCGAACCGGTGAATCGCTTCCGTCACGCCTTCGGTCGCGGCGGTCTGTTGCATGGAGGATTCCGCGATGGTCTGCGCGAGCTCTGCGGACTTCTTGGCGATCTCCGAAATCTCTTTGAACACGTCGCCGGATTTCATGGCCGACGCCGACCCGGCTTCCACGGCTTGAGTTTCCTGTTCCATCGCGACGACAGTGGCCTGGGTCTCCGTCTGGATGACCGTCACAAGGTCGGTGATTTCGCGGGCGGCCTGGGTCGTGCTTTCCGCAAGTTTTCTCACCTGGTCGGCGACGACCGCGAACCGTGCGCCGGCCTCTCCGGCGCCGGCTGCCTCGATGGCGGCGTTGAGCGCTAATAGATTTGTCTGGGCGGCAATTTCTCGGATCGTGGACACGATGTGTGAAATTTCCAGGGAGCGGTCGCCCAGCCCTTTCACCTGTTTCGCCATGCGCTGTACTGCCGCCCGGATGCTCTGCATGCCTTGCACGGTTTCCTGTACGGCGAGTCGGCCTTTCTCTGTTGCGGTCAGAGCCTGCTGGGCGCTTTCAGAGGAGGTGCCCGCCGTCGAGGCGACCTGCCGCATGGCCGTTGCCAGACCTTCGACGGCGGCCAGGGTCTGCGTGGATTCCTGCTCCTGTTGCTGGGACATCGTGGCCATCTGGCCGGCCATGCCCCGCATCCCTCGCGCGGACTCGTTGACGCGGACGGCGGCTTCGTTCACCTGGCCCAGCAGCTTGCTGAACCGGTCCAACATGAGATTGAACGCGTCGGCTAGGTTTCCGAACATGTCGGCGGTCACCTCGCCGCGCCGGGTCAGGTCCCCTTTGCTGACTTCCGACACCAGCTTGAGGAACTCCATCGTGCGCTTCTGCATCGATTTGCGTTCGGCTTCGCTCTGGACCAAGCTGGTGATCCGGTCGAGCATGGTATTGAACGCCTTGGCCATCTGGCCCAGCTCGTCCTCCGTGTCCAGTTTGGCACGCGCCTGGAGGCGCCCAGAGGCGGCCTGCATGGCGACCTCCGCGATGTGGGTCACGCCCTTCGCCAGGAAGCGGGCAACCAGATACCCGAAGCTCACTCCCAAGACGATGGCAAGGAACGCGCCGCCGATGACATAGATCGTTTGCTTCCGCGCCACCGCCTGACCCTCGTCGTTCAGGTCTTTCGCGACCTCGCGGGCGGAGATCACCATCTCTCCGAGCTTTTTGGTGGCGTCTGAATACCTAGAAGCCACGTCCGTCGTGACAGAGGTAGCGGCCAGTTCCTTGAACAATTCGCGTTGCTCTTCCGAGTAGTTCGGGTTCAGACTATCCTGCACCGTGCTCAGTACGCCGTCGGCCGCCTTGAAGTAAGCGTTCAAGGCGTCCTGGAGGGCCTGCTGGTCTCTCGATTCGTCCCGGCCGCTTTTGGAGACCCGAAGCTGACCGCCGGCCAGGCCCGTGATCGGCTCGAGCGTGCCGCTTTTCCGGGTGTCAAGAGGCTTGACGACGACGTCGAACTCCACTTTGGTCCGTGCCCGACTGGCTTCGAGGAGCGAGTCGTGGTACAGACCCAGGCTGTTGGCGGCTGAAGCGAGTGCGGCCAAGCTTTGCGTTGAGTTGTCGTACACGACCCGGAGCTTCTCCCGTACCTGTTGAAGGCCGAATACCCCCAGGAAACCCACGATCGCGATGACGACGCCGATGATCGAGAATCCCACCATCAGCTTGGTCATGGTCTTGAAGTTCTTGAATCTGTCCAAGAGCATTGGCATGGCTATGAGACGCCTCCTTACTTGTTCCTCCCGGCCGCTCCCGTCATGTCCATGTGAGCGAGGAGAGTCGGGACCTGCAGCAGCCCACCCAACCGCTCTTCGATTCGAAGAATGGTCGAAACAAACGGGCGCGCTTTCTCCTGGCCGGTCTGTGGCGCCGGCAGGAATTGGTCGGACTGCACGGTCCTGATCTCCGGGATCTGATCGACGAGCACACCTACCTGGTTGCCGCCATGGTGGATGACCACAGCGTACTTCAGGGGCGCGCCGGAATATTGCAGGCCGAGGAGTGGGCGCACGTCCACCAGCGGCACCACGACCCCGCGCAGGTTGGTCACTCCGGTGAGGACGGTCGGCATGCCTGGAACCGGTGTGACGGAGTCGACCGGAAAGACTTCACGGATGCTCTGGAGGTCGATGGCGAACAGGCTGTTGGAGATGGTGATCAGGCAGACTCGTGAAGGAAAGCCTGCGTGCGGGGCGGCGCTGGCGTACTCAACCACCGATGTGTGGGGACCAGGAAGGTCCATCAAGGATCAGTCACCTGTTGATCTGCCCACGTCATGCGAGAACTTTCTTGACTGCCGCCAGGAGATCTTCCGGCTTAAAGGGCTTCGCGATGTACGCATTCGCGCCCTGCTGCTGGCCCCAGAACTTGTCGCTTTCCTGTCCCTTGGACGTACAGAGGACGACCGGGATGTTCTTGAACCGGTCGTCACTCTTCAAATCCCGGCAGGCCTGAAAGCCGTTGCGGCCCGGCATGATCACGTCCAGGATGACGAGGTCGGGCTTCTCGATGGCGAGTTTCTCCTCCAGTTTGTCGGCGGTCAAGTAGGAGACGACCGTGTGGTTCGCCGATTTTAAAATGCCTTCAATGAGTTGCACTTCTGAATAGACGTCGTCCACGATCACGATCTTGCTCATTGTGACATGCCTCCTTGCACTCAACTCCCGCGGTCTGAATTTCAGGAGATGAATGCTAACCCCGCTTCATCATAGCGAAAAGAAATGGTAGAGAAGTTTCCTGCCCTTGTCAAGAAATCTGAGTCTCATTGTGACGCATGTCATGCAACTCATGTTCCTGACAAGATTGTCTTTTCCATGCAATTTTCGCGAGGCTGAATCATGTTATTCGTAAAGCCCTTACGATCTAAACCCACATGGGATGTGCCGATAGAATGTCGCGATCCTCTGGTGCTGTCTTGTACGAAATGATTATCAATGTACAAATCTGGACGTGAGGCGCAAGCAGGTTGACAACCTCGAAGGTTATGGTGTTTAGTGACCGCATGGATGCCAGTCCCCTCATCACCGCGGTGGAGCAGTTGATGGGGCCTATCACGGACATGTATCGCCAGCAGGTCAAGGCCCGCTCCGAGAGCATCAAACCCCAGCCGGTTTCGGTCCGTCAGTATGAGACCGCCGTGTATGGATTTCGTGACCAGCGCCTCCCTGGTGAAGTCAAGGGCGTCAGCACGCTGTTGGTCGAATCGTTGGACGCGTTCGAGGCGGGGCGCGTGCTGGAAGCGGGACGGTTCGTCATGCAGGCGGTCGAGCAGTTCGAGGCAGCCGGCAAGGAGGCGATCGTGACGATCACCGAGGAACAGGCCGCCAAGCTGGGCCAGTTCCGCAGCGCCCTGTTCAAGATGATCAATCCGGGTCACGAAATCAACCAGCAGGATCTCGCTAAGAAGCGCGCGGCCGCCCAGAGCCAGTGGTAAGAGAATCCCTGCAGGATTCTAGATGACGCAAAAGGTTGAGTTCGTCGGCACCGTCCAGTTCTGGCCGAATGGCGCGCGGGGTAATCCTGTGGCCCTGTACATGGAGAAACTGGAGAATGGGGAATGCCGGATCAGCGCGCGGCTGCCGGAATGGTGCCACATCGTCGGAGTGGGCGCGACTGTTAACAAAGCGGCCGGCAATTACGAACTGAACCTCAAGGCCGCGGCGCCGGCCGATGGCGCCTACGAAGGCCCTTACTGGAACAGCGGCATCAAGGCTGAGAAGCCGGCGTTGCCGAAGCCTGCGGGCGCGACACCTCAAGCGGGAGGGGGCCCCGCGGACGCCCCTCCCGCACCCACTGGGACGCCGTCACCCCCTCCTCAAGGAACCACTCCGGCATCTTCCTGATCTCTTCTCGCGCATGACCTGCCCCCGCTGTGCCAATCAGAATCTGCCGGACGCGGCCTATTGCAGCCGATGCGGGCAGCAGCTCTCCATCGGCGGCACTGCGCCGGCCGCATCCCTCCTGACCGAAATGGCGTTCTGGCGGAAGTTCATCGGCCCGCGCGCGGACTATTACCTGGAACGCTTCAGGCTGTTTCGAGAGGAAGGGCGCGAGCGGTTTGCGCCGACCTGGCACTGGCCGGCGTTCGGCGTCGGATGGCTCTGGTACCTCTATCGCAAGATGTACGTGCATGCCGGCGTGTTTCTCTTCGGCGGGCTCTTGCCCATGGTCTTGGGGGCCGGACTGGTCGGTGTGGTGATCTGGAACGTGTTCGCCGCCGTGGCCGCCAACTACCTTTATTACATGCACATCAAGTTGTCGTTGGCCGTGATTGAACAGCGGACCGGATTGGATGAAGCGACGCGCGACCGCCTTATTACGGATGCCGGAGGCGTCCAGCCGTACGTGTGGTGGCTGGGCATTGGCCTGACGGCCATGGCGATCGCGGCGGGAATCATGGAGACCCCCGCCCCGGTCAAGCCTCCATCGTCCGGAGCGCCTGACTAACGCTCGTCCGTAGCAGTCGCTCCTGCGCCGACCAGCGGCTCCCGCCGCGGCCATTCCTGGCCTGTGTGTTACAATACGACCCGATAGCGTATGCCTCCTTCAATCCATCCGGTTCACCTCGTCACGGTCCTGCGCCAGAAGTCGCTGACACCCGCGATAGTCTTTCTGACGTCCCGCCGGTCCTGCGACGAGGCGCTGCAGGCGTTCGAACACGCGCCCGACTCCTTGCCGCCCGCTCGCCAGGAGAGCATCACAGCGGTTCTGGACGAGCTGACCGCCAGCTACCCGAGCCTGCAAGATCATCCGCTGCGGAAGACGGTGACCACCTGCGGCGTGGCCGCCCACCACGCGGGACACCTCCCATCCTGGAAAATCGCCATCGAAGAACTGATGCGTCGCGGGTGCCTCGACGCCGTCTTTGCGACAACGACCCTGGCGGCTGGCGTGGACTTTCCCGCGCGCACCGTCGTGCTCACGCAGTCAGGCGTGCGGCGCGACCAGGACTTCACCGACCTGACGATTGCGGAGGTGGCTCAGATTTCCGGGCGGGCGGGCCGTCGCGGCAAGGACAGCGTGGGGTTCGCCATCGTCACTCCTTCTCCATATATGGACCTCGGCGTCCTGATTCGCGGACTCACCGGCCGCCCCGAACCCGTGGACAGCCAGTTCATCATCGCCTACCCGATGATCCTCAATCTGCTCAAGGCGCATCCGCTGGACCACATCCAGTCTATCCTCGCGAAGAGCTTCGCGCAGTACCAGATGAACGCCCAGGCCGCCCACCTGGAGCACCGCATCGAGAAGCTGCACGCGAAGCTGGAGTCCTACAAGCCACGCGAGTGTTCTGACTGGCTGACGCAGTGGAGCGCCTACGACCAGGCCACGCGGCAGACGGCCATGAAACTCCATGCGCGGCGCCACCATCCGCCGGAGGTCCGGGCGCGGCTCCCTTACCTCACGCCCGGGCGGGTCGTGGCCTTTCCACGGTTCCGCGGGATTGTGCTCCGGCGCTACCGGAGCCGGGGCCAGCGCCACGAGATGGTGACCGTCCTCCGGACGGGCGGCGTGGTGGCGGAGTCGCCGGTAGCGGACATCATGGGCGTGATCGACCGCACCTTTGACTTCGCCCCGGCCCCGGCCTTCCCCTGGGCGGCCCCAGAGGCCTTGTCCTGGCTGACTCAGCAGCTTGAGGACTTGCCGAAGCACCTACCCTTCCTGACGGTTCCACCGGCACCGGACGAAGGAGAAGGCGAACTGGTGAAGAGTCTCGGCGACCTCTTCCCCTGCCCCACCTGCCCCTGCCGGCCGACCTGCGCCAAGGAGTTCAAGGCCGGCAACACGGTGAAGCAGGAGTGGCTGCACCACACGCGGACCGTGCAGTCGCTGCGCACCGGGCTCTGGCATAAGTTCCAAGAGCGCGCGGAGATCCTCCAGGACCTCGGGTACCTGGACGCTGCCTTCAAGCTGACCGCGGACGGCGAATGGGCCCGACTGATCCGGATCGACTTCTCGCTGTTGATCACCGAGTTGATCCGCGCGCAGGCGTTCAAAGATGTCACGCCCGCGACGCTGGCGGGCCTGATGGCCTGCATCGCCTACGAGAACGATCGGCCGGACTCCTTCCCGCGCATCACCGGGGCGCTGGCAAGCCTCGTGGCCACGGCTCGCCGGATGACGGAAGCGCTGGCTCCGTACGACGATCCCCCGCTGCTGCGCGCCGATGTCGGCGGGTTGGCGGAGCGCTGGGTGGGCGACACCACTGTGACCTGGGCGCAGCTCTGCCGCACCACGTCGATGGCCGAAGGCGATATCTATCGGCTCTTGTCCCGCACGCTCGAATACCTCTCCCAAGTCCATTCCCTGCAGGCCACGCATCCGGACCTGGCCACAGTGGCGGCGGAAGCCCTGAGCCGCATCCGGCGCGGCGTGTTAGAGGAACTGCCGTGACACGTGACGAATTGGAACGGGCGCTCGCCAATCTCCCCTTCCGGCTACTGCGCCGGCTGGGGCGCTCCATCGCTGGTCCCCCGGCGCTACGGATGGGGAAGCGACGGCTCATGCACACGATCATGGCGGGTGCCGAAGCCAACATCGCGCGCGTCGAGGCGACGATTCGTACCCATCAGGCCGAGCAGCAGGCGTTGGCCGCAGTCCCGGCGTCGGGGGGTGGGGCATCCTCCGAACACAAACCGGGAAAGCCGGCTGACCTGCGCGCGCTTCTGGAAGGTATTGGGGTGCCGGAGCCGCGCCCCTTCGTGCCGGATGATTGGCAGATGGAGGCGGTAGAGGCACTGGAACGGGGTGACGTGATCGTAAGCGTCCCCACGGGCAGCGGCAAGACCTACGTCGCCGTGGAGGCGACCCGCCGCGCCATGCACGAGGACCGGACTGTCGTCTATACTTCGCCGCTCAAGGCCCTGTCGAACACGAAATACACCGAGTTCTGCAAGATCTTCGGGCCGGAGTTCGTCGGCATCATCACCGGCGACCGGCGCGACAACCCCACCGCGCCGATCCTGATCATGACGACGGAAATACTTCGTAACCTCCTCTATGACGCGGCGGGGGGCGAGATCGATGTCCGGCTGGATACCCTTGGGCTCGTCATCATCGATGAGAGCCAGTTCCTGGGCGACTCGGAGCGCGGGGTCGTCTGGGAAGAAACGATCATCTTCTGCCCCTCCCAGGCCAGACTGCTCCTGCTTTCGGCCTCGATAGGCAATCCGCACGAGCTTGCCGCATGGCTGACCAGTATTCGCCCGACGCCGTGCCACCTTGTCCGCCACCAGCACCGATCGGTCCCGTTGCGGGCCGGCTACCTCCATCCCAACGGCAAGCTCACGCCGTTGTTCCGGACGGTCACCATGCCGCCGTCGCCCTCGCAAGCCGTTCTGCACCCAGAGGCCAAGCGGCTCTTCACGATGTTCGAAGAGGACACCTTGTACACCAGGCGCTCCGGATGACGCGCCAGCGGTTGTTCGCCTTCGGTTTCCTCGGGGTGCTGCTTGTTCTGCTCTACCAGCTGGCCGAGGTTTTCAGCCCGTTTCTTCGCCCGCTGCTATGGGCGGTGATCCTAGCCCACGTCACCTTCCCCCTGCACACTCGTCTGACAAGTCTGCTCCGAGGGCGCGAGGTCGCGTCGGCCGCGCTGTTGACAGTGGGAATCGTTGCGTTGATCGTGGCGCCGGTGGTTTTTTTCACCTTCCTGCTTGTCCAGGAGGCTGGCAACGGCTACGACGCTGTCAATACCTGGGTGCAGTCGGGCGGCGTGACGCGCTTGCCGGACGAGCTGGCCAAGCTCCCCTTGCTGGGCGGGCGTCGCATGCAGCACATGCTCCATAAGCTCGTCGGGTCGAAGGCGCACGTCGAAGCCTTCCTGTTGCAAAGCGCGAAGGCTATGAGCGGGTTCATCGTCGAGCAGGTGACCGGCCTGGTCAAAAACGCCTTCCTGCTGGCCGTCAACTTTCTGGTGATCGTCATTGCGCTGTTCTTTTTCTTCAAAGACGGCAAACGACTGTTCCTGAGTGTCTACCGAGGGATTCCGCTCGACAAGGCGCACAAGGACAGGATGTTTTCACGCCTGGATCAAACCATCACGGCGGTGGTCAAGGGAATCGTGATCACGGCAATTGTACAGGGAGTGGTCGCGGGCCTCGCCTATGCGGTCCTCGACGTGCCCTTCCCGGCTTTCTTGACAGCGCTCACGATCGTCCTGGCCCCGCTGCCTTTCGGCGGCACGGCGCTGGTGTGGGGGCCGGTGGCGCTGTACCTGTTCTGGACCGGCCCCATGTGGAAGGCGATCGCGATGCTTGCCTGGGGAGTGGGCGTGGTGATGATGGTGGACAACGTGCTGAGGCCGATACTCATCGGGAAAGGGGCCAAGCTGCCGGTGCTCCTCCTCTTCTTCAGTATCCTTGGCGGCTTAGCGGCCTATGGGCTGATCGGGCTCTTCCTCGGGCCAATCCTTCTCGCCATCCTGCTCACTGCGTTTCAGATCTACCACGAAGAATATCTGACTGAGTCGGCGCCGCCGCCGATGACCGCTTAGACGACCCCGCTACTTTCCCCTGCCCCCTTTAGATCCGGAGGCATGGGCATGCGAGTGGCCCTTCGCTGATAGCGGGTGACTTCCCCGCAGTCTGGGTCGCAGGAAGGAACCGCCGAATCCATATGGATAGGGCCAATACGGCTCCCAGTAGAAGCCCCAGTAGGGGTCCCAGTAACGATACGTGTAAGCATAGGAGTAGAAGGGAGTGTAGGGCGAGTCTCTCGCGTAAGGCATGGGCGTCTGCGGCCAGATCTGAAGATGGCGGATCTCCAGGGTCACGTAGGAGTATTTCATGTCATCGAGGTCGCCCTCGGTTGTGCCGATGACTTCACCTACCAGCGTGATGCGCGTCCCAGGGGGCACCGTCGCAGGGTCCAAAAACTCCTTCTGGAAAGCTAGGTAGCGTCCTTGAGAGGCGGTCCGGTTCATGACGGGTTCATTAAACTCGTTGAGTGGAAGGTGAAGGATCTCGAGTCTGGTACGGTCTACCAACCGTTTTGCCTTTAGCACCTCACCGCCCAGTAAGATGATCCGCCCCTTATAGGCCGCCGGATCGGCTTTGACATTGGCAAAAGACACCCGCTGCTCGACCTGGCGTTGCAAGTCGGGCGGAAGCTGGTATTCGAGCGGGAAGGTATTTTGCCTAGAGGACGCGCACCCGGACACGAGGAGGCAACACACCCCAATCAGAGCCAGGCCCGCGCTCCTGTCCATGGTTTAATTATACTCTGTTGTCCTAGGACTTCGGACAGGCTGCGGGGGCGGGAGTGGAGTCGGAGGGCGGGTCGCCGTAGATGTGCTCAGCAAGGCTCTTGGCGAGGGCGGAGGAGACTTCCTGCTGGAGGGACTTGAGGGCACGGTTGGAGGCTTCCGGGTAGTTCAGGTGGCCTTCTCGGCCTGAGCGGGCCACGCTGCCGACGATGCCCTGGTCCCCTTGGCTCAGCACGACAAAGTCCGCGCACCAGCGAACATAGCGAAAGTTCGGGTCCGGAACCTCAATAGGCCACAGGCGGGCCTCACCTCTGATCAGCAGGTCCGCGTGGCCGAATTCCCCTGATGCCGGCTGAGAATTTGTCGCGGTCACCGGCAGCCCTTCGCGCGCCAACCCCTCCATGATGGCCTGCCGCACGGCATCGGCCTGGTCTCCATGGACTTCAACCGTTAAGATCAAGCTTTCTTGCAGGAACTTTTCCAGCTCCCTCGTCAGCCCTGGCACAGTGTACTCGGACGGGACTCCCCTGCCGCCGCTCACGACCCGCAGGTCGCTGTTGTAGGTGTCCCGGACGATGTGGGTCCGGATCGCGCGCCGGAGGCCTCGGATCCTCATGAGCTTGTCCGTCGCCGCGCGGGCCTCTTTCACGTCATGGGCGATCGCCTCGTCCAGTTCCGCGATCCGGCTTGACAGCAACATTCGGGCGACTCCGCGATCCATGACGGCCAAGGCAGAGTAGAGACCGGTCTTCGCGTCCTGCCAGGTTTCGGCGATCTTCACGTTCTCCAGCAGCTTGTCGGTGGACACCTTTGTCATCGTGTCCACGACCAGTTTCCGCTCGGCCTGGACATCCCCCTTCTTCTCCAGGCTCAGGTAGGACTCCCAATCCTGGGACTGACTGATCACTTCCGCTTTGAAGATCCGGGAAACTGCCGCGTAGGCGCGCTCCTCCGCCACCGGCCTGGAGTCCGCCTGCCCGACGCCGATCAGGAACTGCTCGTCCGGATAGCCGGCGGTCTTCACCCCGATGACCCAGTCCGGCGGCTTCGGGGTTCCGGCGCAGCCTGTGAAAGGTAAGGATAGGAACAGTGCGAGAAAGATGACAGTTGTCACCCTGAGCTTTCGAAGGGTCTCAGTTCTGCCTAGATTCTTCGCTTCGCTCAGAATGACATTTACGTTCATTGCAGGACTCGCGTGCTGACGAAGTGCTTGCCACGTTCGGTGATGGTGATGCCCTTGAGTACCTGGGTGGCCACCACACCTCCGTAGGTCCCGATGTGGCGCAGTTCCACGTCGTAGGTTCCGGGCGGGACCTTCAATCGCCCGACGAAGATGCGGTCCGGGAGGGTTGCCCAGCTCCGCTTGTCCGCTTCCTCCGATCCGACGGCGATCATGTGCGCCACCGCGCCAGCGAGGGCGCCGGCAACCGCACCTGCTTCCTTGTCCTTGATTGAACTACGCACCCCAACCCGTACAGCTTCCGCGAGGGCGAATTTCCAAGCCGCGCGCGCCACTGCCTTGACCGTCGTTCTGAGGAGACGGTCATCCAGGTCCTTTATGGCGATCGCCGTGATGTCTTCCATCAAGGCCGCGCGCGCCGTGTATCGTGCGGTCCCGCTCAGGATGACCGCCTCTGTGTGCGCGATCATCGAGCGTCGTGGCACAAACTGGGGGACTGCCAGCCTCATCACCCTGCCCGTCAGGCCATAGAGAATGCTCTCGGCCGCACGATGATTGTACGTATCGTACCTGTCATAGCGTTTTGTGGCCAAGACCACGGCGAGTGCGGCAGGGCTGAACGGGACATCCACGAAGAGGTCGCGCTTGATGGGCGCCCGGCCGGCGTGGGTGACGAATACCAGCTCACCGTCCGACATTGAGGCCGCCTCCGATTGCCACGTAAGACCCGGAAAGGACTGTTGGTACTCCTGGTGTTCCTGATTGAGTCCGAGTGCCTCGGACACGCGCAGCAGGTCCTGACGGACGAGGTCCGGCACGGCGGTGCTATAGTTCTTCCGGTAGTCCTCGAACGCCTCCAGCGCGAGCCGGTAAGCGACGAAGGCATTGCTCAGGTCGCCGGTGGCTTCGTAGAGGATGCCGCTCAGATAGCGGGCGAGCGCGTCACGGGTGTACGTCATGCGCTTTTGATTTCGGTCTGCCAGCACAGTAAGCTTGTGGTCCACCTTGCGCGCCTCGACAAGCGCGTCGTTCCATTGCCCGAGATGGACGTAGTCGATAGCCAGGAAGACGTTCAGCAGCACCTTTTCGAACTCCTCGCCCTCATACGGCAGGGCGTTGTCCGACGTGAGAAAGGCCTCGACTTCGGACCGGATGCGGCGGGTATAGAGGTCCTCGGTCAGCGCCTCGGCGGCAGACAGGGACTGAATGCTGTCGGTGTAGCGGCCGGCTAGGTACTGGACCATCCCTTTGTCCATGAGGTACAGCGCCGTACTCTTGCTTCCATAGATGTCCTGAGCCGTTTCAAGGAGGGCCACTCCTTCAGCGGGATTGCCGTCCTGGAGCGCACGATCAATGCGCGCATAGGGAAGCTCGTGTGCGCAGGCGGATACGGCGGTGACGGAAAGCAGAACCAGGAGGACGGGACTCCAGCGTCCCGTGGACGGAGGTGTGAAATGTCTGAACAAGCCGGACCGTCGCGTCAGAACACGACGCGCTTCCGTTCCACGACCTTCTTGATCTTCTTCTGGCCGAACCAAGACTTGACGTTGTTGGAGAGGTCGACCATCTCAAGATCGACCTGGTAGAAGATCGCCTTCGTCCCGTCGGCTTCATCCTGGATAGTGCTGATCGTGCCGCGCAGCAGGTAGTCGGCGCCGATTTCCTTGCCAGGCGGCTTCTGCGTGGACTCGAGGGCGTTGGCGGCCTGCTCCCGGCGCTCTTCGCGGACCTCTTCCCGCTCGCCTTTGCCGGCCACGAAGGTTACCTTGCCTGAGTTGGTCAGCTCGCGCTGGAGGTCGTTGATGAAGGTCTGCACGTTGATGTGCTCGTGGCTCCGGTTGGCCACCGTCCCCACGACCACCACCGGGCGTCGCTTGTTCGCGCCGGTGTAGGTATCGAGCCAGGGGCCGGACAGGGCCTCCTTGACCATCTCCTCGGCGACCAGCCGGGAGTCAGCGTCGTTCCAGTGGCCGCTCAGGTCCGTGACAGACGCTGTATCCACGCGTGTGACAGTGGTGGAGGCGCAGCCGGCGGACGCAAGCAGGAAAGCTCCGGCGCCCCATCCCAGGAGGACTGTTCCGATGCGAGGCCGGCCGTCACTTGGCGCCACGTTTGTCCTCCTCCTGTTGCAGGCGTTCGAACGCCTTCTCGGCGTTCTTCCGCACAAAGTCCCGCGCCGCATCGTTGAGCTCCTTCATCTGCCCGACCTGTTCCTTGAACTTGTCAAGGTCCAGCTTGGCCAGCGAGTAGATGATCTTGCCGGTCTTATCATCCTTCTCCCAGCGGTCCACGACCAGAACGCCGGAGAGGTGGGTCGAGACAAAGGTCTTAAGGGCGCGCTCGACGTTCTGTTCCTCGCTGGTCTTCGTGAAGTCCCCGGCCGTCGTTGACGCGGCGTAGTCGCGCATCAAATAGGACGTATAGGTGTCCATGTACTTGGCCAGGTCGGCACGGGCGCGGTTGTCGGCGGTCTCTTTGGCCAGCGGCTCGTTCCGGATCCCCGTCACGGCCCCGACTCCGTAGAAGGCCTTGCCGTCCTTCTCGGTCATGTACCCGCCGCCCTTGTCGACCCATTTCGGAACACTTGAACAGGCAGCCAGCAGAAACGACCCGGTGGCGACAACCACCGTCAGGATCAGTGTCTTATCGCCGTGAAACTTCATAGCAGTGCCTCCTTATATGTGAGAAAGGCTAACATGGGGGTCCCCCCCTGTCAAGAAAGCAGGAGGACCGTCGTTGACGCGGTGTGCGACAGGTCTGTAAGATACGGAAATTCTTGGAAAGGTGAGCCATGGAACAGGCCCGAGAAATCAGGATCGAAGATGGGATCGTATACATTACCAACTTCTACTTGCAGGACCCGAAAGCCGCCGCTATCTTAGCTGAGTACCCCGAGAACCGGTGGCCGGAGATGACCCGCCGCGCGCTGAAGATCGGCCTCAACTATCTTAAAGGCGGCGCGGACTGAGGCGAAGAGAGACGCGGAGCACACCATGGAAGAAAAAGTCGATAGCTTCTTGAAGGTCCAAGAAGTCTTCTACCCATCGGCCGGGACCATGGAGAAGGCTTGGATCAAGGACTATGACAAGGCCTACGCGGAGTCCATCAAGGACATGCCGGGGTTCTGGGAGAAAGCCGCCCGCGAGTTGGAATGGTTCTCCCCGTGGACGCAGGTTCTCCAGTGGGATTATCCCTGGGCGAAGTGGTTCGTGGGCGCCACGTGCAACATCACGCACAACTGCCTTGACCGGCACCTCAAGACCTGGCGCAAGAACAAGGTGGCGCTGATCTGGGTTGGCGAGGACAATGCTGAGCGGGTTTTCTCCTACGCCGAGCTGTACCGGAAGGTCTGCCGCTGCGCCAATGCCTTGAAGGCGCTCGGCGTCCGTAAGGGGGATCGGGTTGCCATCTACCTCCCCAAGATCCCCGAACAAACCGTGGCCATGCTGGCGTGTGCCCGCATCGGGGCTATTCATACCGTGGTCTATTCCGGCTTCAGTGCGCCGGCACTGGCCAGCCGGATCGAAGACAGCCAGCCCCGCGTGATCGTCACGGCCGACGTCGGGTACGACCGGGGCAAGGTGGTGCCGCTCAAGCCGGTCGTAGACGAAGCCGTCGCCCACTCCCCGTGCATCGAGAAAGTGGTCGTCGTCCGTCGGCAGAAGCCTGGGGTCACGCTTTCCTCTCCCAAGGAGATCGACTGGGACGACTGGTTGAAAGTAGAAAATTCATTCTGTGCGCCGGAAGTGATGGACGCCGAAGATCCGCTGTATTTCCTCTACACCTCCGGCACGACCGGCAAGCCGAAAGGCGTCCAGCACGTCCACGGGGGATATATGGTCGGCACCTATCTGACCACGAAGCTCGTCTTCGATCTCAAAGACGAGGATGTCTACTTCTGCGTGGCCGACCCGGGATGGGTGACCGGGCACAGTTACATTGTTTACGGGCCCCTGTTGAACGGTGCGACCATTCTGATGGCGGAAGGCAAGCCGGACTATCCTACGCCGGGCCGGTGGTGGGACCTGATTGAGCGCTACGGGGTCACGATCTTCTACACGACGCCGACGGCCATTCGCCTGCTGATGAAGTACGGCGAAGAATGGCCGAAGAAGTCTGACCTCAGCAGCCTGCGCATCCTGGGCTCGGTCGGCGAGCCGATCAACCCGGAGGCCTGGCTGTGGTTCCACCGGGTCACCGGCGGCAAGCTCCCGATCATGGACACGTGGTGGCAAACCGAGACCGGTGCCATCCTCGTCACGCCGCTTCCCTGCACCAAGCTCAAGCCAGGCTCGGCGGCGCGGCCCTTTTTGGGCATTGAGGCCGATGTGGTCGACCGGGCAGGCAAGCCGCTCCCGCCCAATACCGGGGGCTTTGCCGTGATCAAGAAACCCTGGCCCTCTATGATGCGGACGATCTATAAGGATCCAGACCGCTATAAGGTCTACTGGAACACCATTCCGGACTGCTATACCGCCGGGGACGTGTGCCGGAAGGACGAGGACGGGTATTTCTTCTTCATGGGACGGGCCGACGACGTGATCAAGGTCGCCGGCAACCGCATTGGGACGGCCGAGGTGGAGAGCGCCCTGGTCAGCCATCCCGCCGTGGCTGAGGCGGCCGTCATTGGCAAACCGCACAAGACGGCCGGCGAGTCCATCAAGGCGTTTCTGATCTTAAAGCAAGGCTTTAATGAATCTCCAGAACTCATTCAACAGATGAAGGATCACGTCAAGCATGAACTGGGCAAGATCGCGGTCCCGCAGGAGATCGAGATCGTCTCGTCGCTCCCCAAGACCCGCTCTGGCAAGATCATGCGGCGGGTGCTCAAGGCCAAGGAACTCGGTCAGAACCCAGGCGACATCTCCACGCTAGAAGATTAGCTAAACGAGAAGCACGAAGGGCGAGGCCCCCTTGCGAGAACCTCGCCCCCGCGTGTTCGTTAGTCGTTATTCGTTAATCGGCCGAGGGCTTTACCCTCCTCCACGATTAACGTTTCACGTTTAACGTAGAACGACGCCCCGGCCTTTTAGAGCCACTGCACGCGTTCCGCCGGGCGGATGTAGATGGGCTCCTCGACCTGGATCCGCACCACCTCCTTGCCCGACTTGTTGAACGCCAGCACCGTGTCGTTGTACATCTCGAACTTCCGCCCGTGAATCTGGGTCTCAAACA
>Ga0209160_1000057_pt1 | contig 72735 bp, 56 predicted proteins | sample GraSoiAngelo_153_FD_186167 | JGI IMG/M metagenome (GOLD analysis project Ga0209160, IMG submission 186167) | Grasslands soil microbial communities from the Angelo Coastal Reserve, California, USA - 14_1009_12_40cm (SPAdes) (version 2) | ecosystem: Environmental > Terrestrial > Soil > Grasslands ...
GCCGGATTGTGGCTTGCTGTACGGGAACTGTGGCCGCGCTCATTGAATCACCCCGCTCGCCGGATAGTTCTCCAGCAGCTGGTCATAGTTTTTGGTGGTGGGTTGCGGTCGGTCATAAGATTGCAAGGCCCCGATCTCGACCGCTTCTCCCGGTTCGCGCTTCCCACTTCGCTCCGCGGTCAACAGCAAACGCAAGGCCTCGACATCAAAACAACTCAGATCCAGAGCCTTTTCCAGCGCTTCCTTCAGCGCTGGATAGCCATACTGACGGCCCAGCAGCAGCGCCTCGATCATGGCTCGGGTTCCATCTTGTTGGCCGCGGCGCTGCTTCAGCGCCTCCCAAAAACGATCGAAGCTCGCCGGCCAGCGCCCCTGTGCCCGCCACTGCTCCAGCGGGGTCGAACCCGCGAGAGCCCCGGGCTTCTTGGTCAGCGCCTCCAGGTAGTGCTCCAAGTTCAGGACCTTCTGTTGCCGGTTGAAACAGCGTTCGTGTCGGGCCACACACTGCCCCTGGTGCCAGATCTCCACGTACGCCGAGTGCACTTTGGCTTGCACTTCCAGGCCCACCGGAACGGGAACCGAATAGAAGTTGGTCAGCACTCGCACACATCCGCTCCCGTTCACCTGCGGAAAATGTACCGACGCTAGATCAAAGCCTTCCTCCGCCAGGGCACGCAGGTGTTCTCGCTCCACCGCCATTCCTGCGCCTACCGACTGGCTCCGCTCGCCGATCCAACGCTCCTCGTCCCGCCTGGATTCTTCCCGCAAGTGCAGGTTCAGGGCCTCCCAGTTGGCCACCTGTGGCACCGGCACCATGTGATTCCGACGAAAATACCCCCCTTCTCCTTCCACTCCGCCCTTCTCGTGCCCTTCGCCGGGGGTGCAGAACTCCGACTCAAAACCCCAATGTGATCGGAAGGCGATGAATCGTGTCGTCTCCTCTCGCTGGTGTCCCCGCAGTATCTTCTTCACCGCACTCTTCAGGTTGTCATACCGAAGAGTTTTGAAAACCCCCAAAAAATATGCAAACCCCAGTTCGTGCGCTTCCAAAAATGCCTGCTGACTGCAGTGCGGAAACGCGCAATGGAACGCTCCTCCACTGGCCATGCTGCGCATGCAAAATACGTATGCCTTCTCTCGCTCTCCGCCGATATCGGCGTAAGCTTCGTACCAGTCCACTTGCGCTTCTTGCCCCCAAGCGTAGGACTGCGGAATGAAAGTCTCGCGCTGCAGCAACCCTAACTGGGTCTTCCGTTCCCGAACGTAACGTCGAATGGTGGACTCGGCCACTTCCACCTCAGGCATCTCCGCCCGGATTCGACACCAGATCCGATGCGCCGTGTGCCGTTGCTTCCGGGGTGCCGTCTTGTCCGCCTCTAGAACCGCATCGACAAAGGCCATCGCCGGTTCTAGTTTCGGTCTCTCTCTTTCCGGTGTTTTGCGTTTTACCGGAACTGCGTTGACTACCGCCTCACGCACCATCCGCCGGTGAATCCCCAACTTCTTAGCGATTCCTCGGATCGTTCCACCACCATGCTCGTACTCCCGTCGAATCTGCTCGTATAGCTCCACCTTGGATCTCCTGTCCACCAGTCCTCCCTTGGGGCGGCTAAGCCCGAAGCAGAGTCCACGGTATACGGTTTTCAGTAGGGTGGGGCCAAATCAAAGTATCGAAAGGGGCCAAATCAGAGTATCGAAATCAAGAGCACCTCCTGCCCGACCTGCATGGCGTCGCGGTTTACGCCCTGGGCGTGGATGGGGCAGGCAAAGACATCGCCTACTGGCAGACGTTGCGCGACTTTTGGACCGCCTACTTCAAGAAAACGGGCGCGGACCTGGAGAGCTATTCCGTTCTTCGCGACATTTCCACTTTCGCACGTTGAGAATGGAGTACCATACTGCCCAGAAAGCTGGCTTCATCCTAGCCGATAAGGCAACCGGGAACCGCTGCCGACTCGCACCCGCACCGGGGTCCCGCCAGAAAGGAGGAGCCATGCTGCCTGGGTTACGCCTCCCAAGTATTTTTCGCAGGGTTCTCTTCCTGGTAATGTTTGTCGCTGTCCTTTGCGTTGACTCCGCTAGCGCGCAGAAAAATCAGCCAAATACAGCAAGCCCTCCCAAATACGATCTCAAAACCGAAGCCAAGATGAACGGCACGGTGGAAGAGCTAAAGCTGCCCGCCAAAGGGAGCGAAAAGGAACCTGCCCACTTGCTGTTGAAGAACGGGACGGAAACCGTTGACGTGTATCTCTGCCCGAAGTCTCTTTCTCGATGACATGGGCATTAGTTTCAAGAAGGGGGACGATATCGCCCTCACGGGGTCGAAAGTCAAGCAGGATGCAGCAGATATTATCCTCGCGCGCGAAATTGTAAAGGGTGACGGCTACGCTCGTTCTTCGCGATAACAAAGGCACGCCAATCTGGAACTGGCGACACTGACCCCCCACGCAATGAACGCCGACGCATGTCAAATTGGGCTTTATCTCGTCTTTAACTTTTCTTTAGAATTTTTTTAACCCCGGCGGGGACAATCTAAGCATGGACGAAGCGGGACTCAAATTTCACATCGAGGCGAACAGACTACTTCGGGACTCTCGCGACCGTTCTCGATCTCCTTAGCCAAGACCTGCGAAAGCGCGGACATATGCGCCATTGGGCGACCCTTCTTCGCCTGCGGGATGGACCTTGTTTACCTGCAGCACAGCTACCGGATCGAGGAAGTAGACCTAACCGCCAAGAGTGAGAATGTATCCTCCTAACCCGGCTTACTGTCCACTTACTGTCCATTCCTAAAGGGCACCAGGGCGACATTCGGGAACCCGCGAGACCATAAAGACGCCGGACAAATATCGCCGAACGCCGCGCCAATACTGGGTGTTTGAGCTAAGTGGAAGGTTTGGTAGCGCTACCGGGAATCGAACCCGGGTTTGAAGATTGAGAATCTTCCGTCCTAACCCCTAGACGATAGCGCCTCCGGGAGATTTTGATTATAGCAAAGCTGCTAGGCGTGCTGGATTTCGCGGATTTCTCTGAAAACTGCAAGTAGCTTCCCACCATTAGCTTACAAATATTCTGCACCAGCCCCTTGACAACTCCCCGCCCCAACAGCACAATTCTTATAGCGAACAAAAAGCGAAAGTGATTGGGGACGGAGCGTTGACTCCCCTGCTTCTGCCTCGAACGCTTCCTGAATTGAGGTTGGCATGTCTTCCCTGCTCGTTTGCGCCCAGCCGGCGACGGGCCGTCCGGAGGCTTTTCTCGCAAGAGAAGGGCCTGCCCTGCTGTTGAAACATCTCTCAGCGGTACCTCGCCTCAGCCGAGTCACTCCTGCTTCGCGGCTCGAAGTGCGGCCTGCGCCGGAAACTGTCTCTAGCGGCATCGCAGAAATTGACACGCTCACCGGCGGATTGCCACGCGGATGTCTAACCGAAATCTACGGAACAGCCTCTTCCGGCCGCACTAGTTTGTTGCTGTCGACGATCGCAGCCGCGACCCGGCGAGAGGAAGCGTGCGCGCTGGTAGATGTCAGCGACGCCTTCGATCCTCAATCTGCAGCCGCCGCAAAAGTGGACTTCAAAAGTCTGCTGTGGGTGCGCTGCGGTCCCGATTCCAAGAAAAATTCGCCACCGAGGCACGGAGGCACGGAGAAATATTCTTCAAGTCAACCGGACCGTTCGCCTCGTGCCTGGGAACCCTGCCTGGAACAGGCACTGAAAACCACCGATCTGCTTCTGCAAAGCGGTGGATTTGGCTTGATCGCTATCGATCTCGGCGATATTCCACCATCAGCGGCGCGGCGCATTCCGCTCACTTCCTGGTTTCGTTTTCGCCGCGCGGTGGAAAACACGCCCACGGTGCTGCTGGTTCTCGGCCATGCGCCCTGCGCGCGCACTTGCGCTTCCTTATTACTACGGCTGGAAGGGCAGTTGTCAGCTATCAGACCTCAGCTATCAGCAAGAAAAATTCCCGAGCACGCGCAATTGTTGCAGGGACTCAGCCTCCAAGTTGAACTTGTGCGCTCCCGTCTGGAGCGCAAGCCTGCGCAATCGGACCATACGGTATTACAAACGAGGACTGCCTGGACCGGATGAAAACATTTATGGATTGACGGATTTTCGAATTGTCGAATTTCCGCCAATCCTTCAATTCGTAAATTCGGCAATTCGTAAATCGCATGTCTTTTGCCGCCATCTTCGTCCCCAATTTTCCAGTCGAAGCAGTTTTGCGCCTGGAACCGGAGCTGCGCTCGCGGACTGTAGCCGTGCTGGAGGGCAAACCTCCCCTGCAAAAAGTTGTTGGACTGAACGAGAACTCACGGTGCGCTGGACTGGAGATCGGCATGACCAGGCTGCAGGCAGAAGCCTGGACGGACGTGGTATTGCGCTGCCGTTCTGCCTTGCAGGAATCAGCCGTGCATGCTGCTTTGCTCGACTGCGCTCAATCTTTTTCGCCGCGCGTGGAAGACACAGCTTGTGACACGGTCGTGCTGGACATCTCCGGCATGGAGTCGCTGTTCGGACCGCCGGCCAAGCTCGCCCGCGATCTGGCGCGACGCGCTTCTGATCTTGGAGTGGAAGCGAATGTTGCCGTGGCCTCCAATCCCGACGCGGCCACGGTCACGGCGCGCGGCTATTCCGGCGTAACAGTAATTCCTCCCGGTCAAGAGCACGAGCGGCTAGGCAATCTGTCGCTGGAAGTGCTGTTCGCAAATCAAAATGAAGAGCGTAATCAGTTTTTGGACACCCTCGAACGCTGGGGTATACGCAATCTTCGAGCCTTTGCGGCGCTGCCGGAGATGGCCATCAGCGAGCGCCTGGGGGAAAGAGGAGTGTACCTGCAGAAACTTGCGCGTGGCGCTACATCCCGAACGATTGTGCCAGTTGATCCGCCGCTGGTGTTTGAAGAAGTAGTCGAGCTGGAGTATCCGCTGGTTTTGCTGGAGCCACTGGCGTTCCTGCTGAACCGGTTGCTGGAACAGATCTGCACGCGCTTGTCGGCCCGCGCGTTGGCGACTCAGGAATTGCGGCTGAAACTGGAGTTAGGACGGGGAGCTCTGGACTGGACGGGCGAGGACGCCCGTCCCTCCACTTTTTTTACTCGCACCCTGCGCCTGCCCGTTCCCATGCTGGATGCGAAGGTCTTTCTCAAGCTGCTGCAACTCGATCTGCAGGCCAATCCGCCGGGAGCGCCTATAAAAAAGATCTGGCTTTCCGCGGAACCGGCGAAGGCGCGAACCGTCCAAGGTGGGCTTTTTTTGCCGCCTTCTCCCGAGCCGGAAAAACTCGAGCTCACGCTGGCCCGAATCTCCGGAATCGTGGGCGAAGGCAAAGTTGGGTCGGTGGAACTTCTGGATACGCATCGGGCCGAGGGCTTTCGCATACAGCATTTCACTCCTGCAGCTCCGGAATCCAAAAAATCCAAAACGTATGGAGGTTTCGACAAGAATGCCGCCGTTACTGCGCTGCGCATATTTCGTCCGCGTCTGAGTGCGACGGTAACCCTGCGCGACGGAAAACCTGCGCTTATCTCTTGTCCTAAAAAGAAAGAAGTGCAAGGAGAAGTGATCTGGCAGGCAGGGCCGTGGCGCTCTTCCGGCGACTGGTGGCAACAAACCCCCTGGGCCCGTGACGAATGGGATATCGCTTTGCAGACAGCTTCCGGGGTTGCTCTCTACCGCCTGGTTCGCGATTTGCTCGCAGGACGCTGGTTTGTGGAAGGTACTTATGACTAGCCAAGGAACTTTCACCACGGAGGCACGGAGACACAGGAGGATTTCAGATTTCAGATTGCAGATTGCGAAACGAGACTCGAAAAAAGCAGCAATCAGAAATCAACAACCAGAAATTTCTTCTTCTCCGTGACTCCGTGCCTCTGTGGTGGGTTTTAACTGAGAACCAGTAACTGAGAACTGCTTTTATGGGGTGCTACAACTCGGTTCCCAAAATTCGTAAATCCGTCAATCCGGCGATTCGAAAATCGTCCTCTCCGCCGACGTACGTCGAGCTCCACGCCCGTTCCGCCTTCAGTTTTCTGGAAGGCGCTTCCCTGCCGGAAGATTTAGTTGGAGCCTGTGCCGCCCTCGATCTTCCCGCGATGGCATTACTCGATCGTGACGGAGTTTACGGCTCGCCGCGTTTCCACCTGGCCGCGGAAAAAGCAGGAATCAAAGCACACATTGGGGCCGAAGTGGCGTGTGAACCGCTCTTCAAAATTGACGAATCGACGGATTTCCGTATTGACGAATTTGGTCAACTGCTCGGAGGTGACTCCAATTCGTCAATTCGTAAATTCGACAATACGAAATTTCCTCTGCTCATCTCCTCCCGCACTGGTTATCAGAATCTCTGCCGCCTGATCACCAAGATGAAATTGCGCGCCAGAAAAGGCGAGGGCGCAGTCCGAGAACAAGAATTGCAGGAGCATGCTGCCGGTTTGATTTGTTTGACCGGCGGCGATGACGGTCCCTTAGCTGCCGCTCTCACCCAGTGTGGAACGGAGGAAGCGCGCCGTTGTCTCGAGCGATTGATTGGGATTTTCGGTCCCGAAAATGTCTACGTCGAACTGCAGCGGCATTTCCATCGGGAAGAAGAATCTCGCAACCGGGCTGCCGTTGAGATTGCCCGTTCGCTTCAGCTTCCTCTGCTTGCGACCAATGGCGTCTGCTATGCGACCGCACAACAGCGCGAACTCTGCGACATCTTCACCGCCCTGCGCCATCATCGCACGCTGGCCACGGCGGGCCGGCTGCTCGCCCGCAATTCCGAACGGAACGTGAAATCGCCCGAGGAAATGCAGCAACTCTTCGCCGATTTGCCGGAAGCCCTCGCCAATACGGTCGAACTTTCCAAGCGCCTCAAGTTCAAGCTCAGCGATCTTGGCTATGAATTCCCAAAATACCCGGTTCCTGAAGGCGAGACCATGATGTCTTTCCTGCGGCAACGCACTTTGGAAGGATTTCAGCAACGCTATGGCCGCACCACTTCCGACCTTCGTCAGCGGGCCCGGCGACAGATCGAGCGTGAGTTGCACTTGATCGAAAAACTCGACCTGCCCGGCTACTTCCTCATTGTCTGGGACATCGTTCGCTTCTGCCGCGAGCGGAAAATCCTGGTGCAAGGCCGTGGCTCGGCCGCCAACAGTGCCGTCTGCTATTCACTTGGCATTACCGCCGTCGATCCCATTGGCATGGACCTGCTATTCGAGCGATTTCTCTCCGAAGAACGCGGCGAATGGCCTGACATCGACCTCGACCTCCCCAGCGGCGATCAGCGCGAACGCGTGATCCAGCACGTCTATCGTCAGTATGGTGAGCGTGGCGCCGCCATGACTGCCAATATCATTACTTATCGCGGCCGCCTCGCCGCCCGCGAGATGGGCAAAGCTCTGGGCTTTGAAGCGGAAACCCTGGATCGACTGTCGGCCATTGTGGGCGCCTGGGAGTACCGCGATGAGAACGACACGCTCGATCGCCGCTTTCGCGATGCCGGTTTGGACCTGCGTCATCCTCGACTGCGCAAGTATTTCGAACTCTGCGAAGCCGTCCAGGATTTGCCGCGTCATCTAGGCCAGCACTCGGGCGGCATGGTCATCTGTCAGGGACAACTCGATTCGGTAGTTCCACTCGAACCTGCCTCTATGCCCGGCCGGGTTGTCGTGCAATGGGACAAGGATGACTGCGCCGACATGCGCATTATCAAAGTTGACCTGCTCGGCCTGGGAATGATGGCGGTATTGGAAGACTCGATTGAAATCATCCGCAAAGATTATGGCGAGGAAGTCGATCTCCCGCACCTACCGCCCGACGACCCTGCAGTTTATTCCACGCTGCAGAAGGCCGACACTATCGGCATGTTCCAGATCGAAAGCCGCGCGCAAATGTCGTGCCTGCCACGCCTTCGCCCGCAGCGCTTCTACGACATCGTTGTGCAGGTCGCGATCATCCGGCCGGGACCGATTGTCGGGCAGATGGTGAATCCGTTTTTACAACGGCGTCAAGGCCGGGAACCGGTCACCTATCCTCATCCTGCGCTCGAACCAGTACTGGCGCGGACTTTGGGTGTACCGTTATTTCAAGAACAGCTTTTGCGGATGGCCATGATTGCCGCCGGATTTACCGGGGGAGAAGCCGAAGAACTGCGCCGCGCCATGGGCTTCAAGCGCTCGCAAGCGCGAATGAAAGAAATCGAAGCCAAGCTGCGCTACGGCATGACGAAGAACGGTATCGCGCCCGAAGCCCAAGAGCAGATCATCCTTTCGATCACTTCTTTCGCGCTCTACGGATTCCCCGAGTCGCACGCCGCCAGCTTCGCCCTGCTCGCCTATGCCAGCGCATATTTGAAATGCCATTATTTAGCTGCATTTACTGCCGCCCTGCTGAATAACCAGCCAATGGGCTTTTATCATCCGGCAACGATCGTCAAAGATGCGCAACGGCACGGGCTGAAGGTGTTGCCCATCGATGCAATGAAATCGGATTGGCTATGCACCCTGGAACTGGTTTCGAGTTTCGAGTTTCAAGTTTCGAGTAAAAATAGCCTTGTCATCCCGAGCGAGACTGGCTGTCCACGCAGTGGACAGCCAGTCGAGTCGAGGGACCTGCTTTTTGCCGATAACCACCGTCCCACACTCGCACTTCGTCTTGGCTTACGCTACGTTCGCGGACTGCGTGAGGAAGCTGGCCAGGCTTTGGCGCGCGCCCGCCAGGTTGTTCCATACGATTCCATCCACGATCTGATTCACCGGGTGCCGGAGCTGCGCAAGGACGAGCTCAGTACTCTGGCAGAAATCGGCGCGCTGAATGCAATAGAAAATCCACCACGGAAACACGGAGACACGGAGAACAAAAGACAAGCTGGCCACGGATCTCCACGGATCTTCAGGGATTCAGTCAACAATCAAAAATCAACAATCAACAATTCTTCTGTCAGCAAATTTCATCGCCGCGACGCTCTCTGGCAGGTGGAACGCGCAGTCCGTTATTCCGGCCCTCTGCTGGAAGAATTGCCCGAACCCGACTCCAAATCACCGCTTCGCGCAATGAATGAAGAAGAGCGGCTGGTGGCCGATTTCCACGGCACAGGTTTAACGGTTGGACCACATCCCATGGCGTACCGTCGCAGACAGATGGAACGGTTGGGCATTCGCCGCGCCAGCGAACTCAGCCGAATTCCTGACGGGCAGCGCTTGCGTGTAGCCGGCTGTGTCATCGTTCGCCAGCGTCCTGGCACCGCCAAAGGTTTCGTCTTCCTCAGCCTGGAGGATGAAACCGGCATTGCCAACGCCATCATTACCCCCGGCATGTTCCAGAAAAACCGTTTGCTGCTGGTTAGCGAAAAATTCGTAATGATCGAGGGCATCCTGCAGAATCAGGACAATGTGATCTCCGTAAAAGCCGATCGCATTCTCCCCTTGAATATCACGCAGGCGGAAACTACCTCCCACGACTTCCACTGACGACAAACTAGGCATTCCAGCTTAGGGTTGATCGCGGACCTAACAAAGAATACTAATGGATTTCATAAGGAAATTTTTTCCTTGTACCTTGAGACATTCACAGCCAGAGGCGTTATAGTAGTTTAATCATCCGCCACAACTGAGTTCTCCACCGATGTGTAGGTGGCGGCTAATTCATGAAAGCATTTGTTTGCCGATATTAAATGTTGAGGAGTAAAACGATTATGGCCAAAGTAACCCCCCCCCGCAGCACTTCAAAGAAGAACGGTAACGGCTCCGAGTTGCAGGTCGCAGTCGAGGTAAAGAAAAACATTGTTCCTATCAATCTGGAAGACGAGATCCGCCGCCGTGCGTACGAGATTTATGAGCAGCGTGGGTGCAAGCCGGGCAAGCACCGCGAGGATTGGCTGAGCGCCGAGCGCGAAATTCTCGCCCGCTACCAGCAAAGCGCATAGAATATAGAGCTGTCGGAGCCGGGGCGGTAAAGCAGGCAGCTTTGTGCCTCAGCCGGAAAGAAACTCCGCATGCTCGAAATCCTGCTGATTGATGACAATCCGACGCAGTTGAGCGTCCGCGAAGCGGTCCTGCGCGATGCGGGTTTCTCCGTGGCCAGCGCCACCACTGCGGAAGAGGCACTCTCCCAACTGCGAGAACCGGCCGCGGCTACCCGGTTCAGCGTGATCGTGACCGACCACGTCATGCCCGGCGACAGCGGCTCAGTTTTCGTTCGCCGGCTGCGCGAACTCCATTCCCACATTCCTGTGCTGGTGGTTACGGGATTGCCTGAAGCCGAGGAAGAGTATGCGGGATTGAACGTCAGTTTCCTGCAGAAGCCCTGTCCGCCTGAGAAATTGATTGCGCGTGTGAAAAACCTGTCAGGACAGGCGCCCTGAAGCCGAGTTCAGAATCATCACGACAGTAAGATAAGGAATATGTCGTCATTCTGAGGAACCGCCAGGTCCTCAGGATGACGACCTTACTCAACGTCCGGCCGCGCGACATCATTGCTTTGTGGTCGCCGCAGCATCCCGAATGTCCATGAGATGCAATACGGCGGCTGCCGCAGTGTATTTGACCTCGGCTTTGTCATCGTCCAAGTAGAGTTCGATGGCTTTCAGAGCCGAAGCATCGCCGCGCCTGGCGAGTGCCTCCAGGGAAGCAGCCCGCACCAGCCAACTCTTGTCACCGGCAGACTCCGTGAGGGTCTTAGTCGTATCCGGGTCGGGATCGTGGGCCAGCACTTTAGCGGCGGCGGCGCGCACCGGAGAAGTGTCATCTTTGGTTAAAGCCTTGATCGCTCCCCAGCCGATGCCGGCAAACGGAATGAACCCCATCCCCTCCTCAAAACCCAGCTGGGCGAGTTTCTTTGGGTCAGAGATTTTCGAAGCTTCCGAAGCGATCAGTCCCTTGCCGGCTCTCCTTTGTCCCGTCAAGAGTTCATAGAAAACCTGGTAGCCCGAGTCGTCCTTGAGCAAGATAAGGGCGTGGGCAGCCGCCGGGCGACCGAAGGATCGTCATCGTCCATCCGTTTCCTGAGAGGAGGAATGCTGGATCGCGAGCCTATCTCGCCCAGTGCAGCCGCGGCGGACGAGCGCACTTCGGCATGATTGTCGTTCAGTGCAGCTTGCGCCAGCTCCAGAGCTTTGGGATCCTCGGGCAGGAGGCCCAGGACGCGGACCGCGATGCTCCGATCTCCCGTCTTTTCGGCCGTCACTCCAGTTTCCAGCAGCCTCCAAGCTTGCTCTTTTCGAGGCAGCGGTTTGATGGCGGGCAGGGTTTGCTTTTCGGGCGTGGCCTTGGTGCCGCTTGGCATTTCAGGCTGCTCTTGCCCAAGCGCTATGCACATCAAGAGGAGTACAAGGCCAGTGAGTCTCGGCAAGGTTACAGCCGGCATGAATGCCCCTTCAGGCGGGAGTGATGATTAGCGAGCCCATCTTTTTGCGGAATTCTTTTTTGCTCGGGCGGGCCTGCTTTCCTTCTCCCCGAAGACACGCGCGAAGATCTTATCGATATTTCTTAGCTGTCTTTTAAGATCAAACGCCATCTCGATCTGCTTCCACGGGACACGCCCGGTGATCTCCTTATCGCTCATCACCAAGTCGTGGAAATTCAGGCCTCCCTTCCAGGCGTGCATCGCGTGGCGCTGGACCATGCGGTAGGCGTCTTCGCGGGAAACCCCGTTTTCCACCAGGTCGAGCAGCAGCTGTCCGCTGAAAACCAGGCCGCCCGTACTCTCCAGGTTGGCCAGCATGCGATCGGGATAGATGAACATGGTATCAATCAGGTTGGTCGTCTTGTGGAGCATGTAGTCCACGAGGGTAGTGGAATCGGGCAGGATGATGCGTTCAACCGAGGAGTGCGAGATATCGCGTTCGTGCCACAGGGCCACATTCTCGAAGCCAGCCTGGGCATTGGATCGGACTACTCGGGCCAGACCGCTGATCTGCTCGCAAGTCACTGGATTCCGCTTATGCGGCATCGCCGAGGAACCCTTCTGCTTCTCGCTGAAGCACTCTTCTGCCTCGCGGACCTCGGTGCGCTGCAAGTGCCGAATCTCGGTGGCGATTTTGTCCAGCGTGCAGGCGATCACCGCCAGGGTAGCCAGGTAAGCCGCGTGCCGGTCGCGCTGGATCACTTGCGACGATACTGCCGCCGCTTTCAAGCCGAGACGAGCACAAATCTCTTCTTCCAGTTCGGGAGTAAGGTGAGCGAAGGTGCCGACCGCGCCGGAAAATTTGCCCACTCCCATGTCTGCGGCGGCCCGTTCAAAGCGGACAATGTCACGCTGCACCTCGGAATACCAGTTCGCCAGCTTGAACCCGAAGGTGATGGGCTCGGCGTGTATGCCGTGAGTTCGCCCCACCATCGGAGTGTCCTTGAACTCCCAAGCGCGCCGCTTCAAGACCTCAGACAACCGCTGAAGGTCTTCAGCAATGATTGCTGAGGCTTGCTGGATGAGGAGAGCCTGCGCGGTGTCCACAACGTCGTTGGAGGTCAGCCCGTAGTGGAACCAACGGGCGTGCGGACCGACAATTTCGGCTACAGCCGTGGTGAAGGCAATGACATCATGCCGCACCTCCGTCTCGATCTCGTGGATGCGTTCCAGGTTGAAGTCAGCGCGCTCGCGAATGGCACGAGCCGCATCCTCGGGCACTAAGCCGGCTTCCGCGAGGGTCTCGGTGGCAGCGACTTCCACCGCCAGCCAGGTACGAAAGCGGTTCTCGTCACTCCAGATGCGTCCCATCTCCGGACGCGTGTATCGTGCGATCACGACCCACTCCTTGGACATCTCTCGAAGATCAAGGACTAGGGATTCTAAATGGAGCAGGACATCCGCCGCCAGCGGCAGCAAGGAACTTCTTGGGGCAGAGAACGAACGGCGAATTACGATGCCAGGCGTGTGCCTACAGCCGGAGCAGGATATCCGAATCACTTTCCGCTTCGATATATGTCGTGGTACGATATTATAGTATATTGTCTCGATACGATACAATCCCGCGCATGGACAAAGGACTCACATCTGCCGATTTCCAATCCCTCGCCAACCTGCGCCATCAGATCCGCCGCTTCCTGCATTTCAGCGAGCAGGCATCCCGAAGCGCCGGCCTGGAGCCGCGTCAGCACCAGGTCATCCTGGCTATCAAGGGATTGCCTGAGAACGCGCGGCCACGTATCGGAGAAATTGCCGAGCGGCTGCAGATCCAGCACCACAGCGCAGTCGAACTGGTGAATCGCCTGGCCGCGGGCGGCTATGTGCGGCGCCGGCGCGGTGGCCAGGACCGCCGGGAGGTGCTGCTCGCGCTCACCCCCAAGGGTGAAAAAGTGCTGCGTGAACTTTTACTCCATCATCGCGCCGAGTTGCAGAGCGCCGGTCCTGCGCTGGTGCGAGCCCTTCATGACGCGATGCGCGGGATCCAAAGCTCGAGGTCCCACAAGAGCACACTTACAAGAAACAGGAGAACAGCCTGAATGGCACACAGGACTGGCACTAAGGACGCCAGCGCGGGAATAAGCGTCACCGGCAACGGTTCACAATTGGCTGTCATGCCGGTCGCACAGACTGCAGTCTTGCCGCCTGCGCAATTTCGTATGGTGCTGATGTCATTCCTGGCGGCGGGAATAGGCCTGCTTGCCGGCATGGTGGCTTATGTTCTGTATAAGCTCATCGGACTGTTCACTAACCTGGCCTTCTATCATCGCTGGTCCACCGAATTTGTCAGCGCGCGCTTCAATCATCTCGGCCCTTGGGTCGTTGTCACGCCGGTGGTTGGCGGAATCATCATCGGCTTCATGGCCAAATATGGGACCGAGAAGATTAAGGGCCATGGCATCCCTGAGGCGATGGAGGCCGTGCTGGTCAACCGCAGCCGCATTCAGCCCCGCGTGGCGATCCTGAAACCGATCTCGGCGGCCATTGCCATCGGTACCGGCGGACCGTTCGGCGCAGAAGGGCCGATCATTCAAACCGGCGGCGCCTTCGGCTCTCTTGTCGGGCAGATTGTTCATACCACTGCGGCAGAACGCAAAGTCCTGCTGGCCTGTGGCGCTGCCGCCGGAATGTCAGCAACCTTTAACACGCCCATTGCCGGAGTCATCCTGGCCATCGAGTTACTCCTGTTCGAATTCAAGTCGCGCTCCTTCATTCCCCTGGTGATCGCCAGCACCCTGGCCACCGCGGTTCATATGCGCCTGCTGGGTGCGGGGCCGATGTTTGCGGTTGCCGCCGTGGACTTTGGCATTCCGAGAGCGCTTCCCTTTTACCTTCTGCTCGGTGTGATTTGCGGATTTGCCGCGCTCATCCTCAGCAAGTCGCTGTATTGGGTGGAAGACCAGTTCGAGAAGCTGCCGGCAGATCCGCTGTGGTGGCCGGCGATCGGCGCTCTCGGCCTGGGCATCATTGGATACTTTGTGCCACGCGTCCTGGGCGTCGGCTATGACACGATTGGCGACATCCTGAATGCGAATCTTGCTCTCAAGCTGCTCATCGTAGTGATGATTGCCAAGGCAGTGGCGCTGGTCATCTCGCTCGGCTCGGGGACTTCCGGTGGCCTGCTGGCGCCCATGTTCATGTCAAGCGCCGCACTGGGCGGCGTTTATGCCATGCTGATGAATCGCGTGTTCCCGAGCGCCGCGCTGGCCCCCGGAGCTTTCGCCCTGGTAGCTATGGGCGCTGTTTTCGGTGCGGCATCACGGGCTACGTTTACCTTTATCATCTTCGCCTTCGAAATCACGCGCGACTACAACTCGGTGCTGCCCTTGATGCTGGTAAGCGTGATCGCCGACGGCGTGGCCATGCTATTCATGCCGAAATCTTCCATCATGACCGAGAAGCTGGCGCGGCGTGGTCTGCGCATTCACCAGGATTATGAAACTGACGTCCTGCAACAAGTATCCGTCGCCGAAACCATGGATCAGGATCCGCCGCTGGTTCCCAGTGACATGCAAATCGGAGAGCTGGCTGACCGCATTGCCAAGCGTGACCCCGCGGTATGCAAGCATCAGGGCATGTTCATCGTGGACAAGGAAGGGAACCTCGAGGGCATCATCACGCGCGGCGACATCCTGCGCGCGTTGGACAAAGATCCTGCTGGCGCTATGAGCGTGATCGAAGCCGGCACTCGCGACGTCCTGGTCACCTACCCCGACGAGCTACTGCACGATGCGGCCGCCAAGATGCTGCGCAGCAACATTGGGCGCCTGCCGGTAGTGGATCGCGATCATTCCCGCCGCATCATCGGTTATCTCGGACGCCCTGGAATCATGGCCGCGCGCCTCCGCCGTCTGGATGAAGAGCACATACTGGAACCAGGCTGGATCGGACGGTTCTTTGCAGAGTAATACCGAGTTCCACGACTCTCCTGACCGAGTCTCTGAAACCACGTCTCTGCCGCGCACACGCAAAATAACTGCCTGAGTTCGGTGACGAACAGACTTAATCACCGCCTGCGGCTCATCATTCCATTCCCGAAGAGTGCACTTTCGGCACACTGAAGGGCCACCACGTATATCGGCTCATCGCAGCAGGCCGGAGGAAGGAAAGCCACATCATCGAGACCAAGACCAGGAAGCCGGACCGCCAGTCCTCTTCTGCCGATCAAGCTGTCTCCCGAGCAGCCCTGGAGAACCTCGTCTTGCGCGCGCTTCCTAGCGAGGAATACAGCCTGTTCGCACCGCGCCTGGAACTCGTCGAACTGGCGAAGGGCCGAACCCTGCAAGAACCGGGCTCGAATATGGAGCATGCTTACTTCCCGAACCGAGGGCTTGTCTCCCTGGTAGTCGAACTGGAGGACGGGAAAAGCCTCGAGGTCGGCATGATCGGCAGAGAGGGGTTCCTGGGAGCGCCCAGCGTGATGGGCATTCGCGACATTCGCAGCCGCGCCATCGTCCAGGCGCCTGCGGCAGCGTTTCGTATCCCTTCGGAACAGTTCGCGGAAATTCTACCCGCCGCGCCTCGCTTGCAGTTTCAGCTGGCACACTTCGCGATTCTCTACAACCTGCAACTTGCCCAGATCGCGGCCTGCACGCGATTTCATCAGATTGAGCAGCGGCTCGCCCGCTGGTTATCGATCAGCGCCAAGAAATCCGGCTCCGAACAACTCCCTTTCACGCAGGAATTCCTGGCGGCGATGCTGGGAGTTGGGCGGCCCAGTATCACGTTGGCCGCGGGCGCGCTGCAAAAGGCGGGATTGATCCGCTACAGCCGAGGCTCGGTCACGATCCTGGATCGCCACGGTCTGGAGAATGCCGCCTGCGAGTGTTACCGGGTAATTCTGCAGCTCGAGTCAGAGGCGGCTTGAGTCGCTGATCGCACCAAAAGGTACCGCGATCGATCCCAAGAGAAAAGGAAGGGAAGAGTAAAGCAAGCGAAACTAGAATTTTCTTTTTTCGGCTGCCTGAATCAGAGGGCGCAAGGCTTCCACGGAGACTCCCATGGTGCCGCCCGAGAAGCCATCCATGTAAGCGGCGTTGACGCCAATGACCTCGCCCCGGGAATTGAAGACCGGGCCACCACTCCCTCCGTGCGCGGTCGGTGCATCGTAGATCAGCTTATCACCGACCACATCGCCCAGGTGGCCCACTGTGGCGGAGGGTCGAATTAACGACAGTGCCGCCAGCTCGTTGGCTGCGCCGATATCGTCGTGACGATACGCCAGCCGCTCATAAACCGCGGGCGGTGATTTCGCAACCATGCCCGCAATTCCCATCGGATACCCGATCACGGTTACGAGTTCTCCTGGCGGCGTGGGCAAGCTCGCCAGAGGCAGAGGCTCGAGCTGTCGGTTAGACGGAGTGGATTCCACACGCAACAGGGCAACATCGCTTTTCGCAGACAGAATAATCGGAGTCACGGTCACCGGGGTTGGCGAGCCCGGAAAGAATGCGATCAACTTCTCCAGTTCCGGAGTTGCGCCGCGACGCATGAGCGCGTCCGCGTCCGCATCTTCGTACCAAGGCTCAGCAACGTGGCGGTTGGTAGCCGCCAGGGCGTCGCCCACCATGAAGCCCGTGCCGGAAAGCCGTGCCCGTAGCCCCGGGCGGCGGCCGGGAAAGCCCACGTGGTATACGCCATAGATGTAGCAGATCGAATTGCGATAGCGAGTCAGGACCATGGCCGGCATGGTCTGTTCCTGCTTGAGCTGCTGGATCTCGGCAGACAGCTGCTGCACCTGCTGCTGTAGCTGCCCCTCTCGCGGAGCAGGCTTGCGGTGCTCGGTCAGCAGGATGGCGCCGCTCATCATCGTGAGCCCGGCCAGCGGGGCCAGTATGCGCCACCACCAGCCTAGGCGTGTGCGCACGTCGGCTTGGGAAATGATCGCCTTCATGGAAAGTTCGGTCTGTTTGCCGGAGGGGGGAGTTGTAATGCAAACAGAAAAGCTGGGCCCATGTTGCCGTCTCCGAGGGACTTCTCCTAGGGTACGAACGGGTAGTAAACGCGATGGCCTCACGGAGGTGCGTGGACACACCTTTGAATCAGTCGCTAACGCTTTCGTTTTCAACAGCTCTGAGCCGCACACCTGAACCTGTCTTCCGAGTAAAAACTGGAGTACACCAGCGTCCGGGTGATCTGCCCCTCCAATCCGCTCAGCCCTAATCTATGTGAAACAAAGTTCGCGATTTTTTGAGAGCTTTCAGGCCTTTGAAATTAAAAGGGTTACAGATAGCGTCTCAGAAAACAAAGGGGTTAGCTGCTCGCTGCTGGCGATCAGAGCAATGTCTCCTGTTTCCCTGATGAAAGAGCCGCGACGGGTCGGCACTGATTTCACGGATCTGATGCGCTTGAATCTGTGTGAATCCGTCCCCTTTCTCTATAATTGCGAGTCTTTTGGGGCGGGAGCAACCATGCGAATCCTGAACATTGTGAGCGGAGTGGCGGTCCTACTCACTACCTTGCACCTGGGACACGGAGTGCATCACTCCATTTCCCATGCAGGTCCGGAAGGCCTGCATGGACCCGCACTTTGGGCCGGCTCGGCTATTGCCGGTGTGGTGGGGATCTTCTCGTTTATCGGAGGCTGTCTGCTGCTGCGAGGGAAGGGACGCTAACCGCGGCTTTGGGAGTACGTTCTATGCCAAGAATTTCCAAAACCAGGTTCGTCATTGCCGTTCCCGACTTGAAGGTTTCAGCTGCTTTCTACCAGGACGTGCTCGGATTCACCGTTCACACCAACCCAGATCCCGGCTGGCTTTTTTATACGTCGGGGGATTGCACCATCATGGCGGGGCGATGCCCGGAATGTATTCCTCCCGCCCAGCTCGGCGATCATTCTTACTACGCGTACCTGCAGATCGAGGACATCGACGCGTATTACGCTTCGGTTCGTGCTGCCGGTGTGGAGATCTGCAAGACCATTCGAGACGAGCCTTGGGGAATGAGGGAGTTTGGCCTCGTCACCGCGGACGGACACCGCATCATGTTCGGCTCACCGGCTGCGTGAAGGCGGCCGGTGGCCGCCCACCCGCCGGGGCGGGGTGATGAGGTTTGTATCAGGGCACGCCATTCAGGCGTGCCGCTAAGCACGCATCTTGAGGAACAGAGATCAGGTTAGGAGCCGGATGCGGCACCGCTGAAGCGGTGCCCTGATACAAATAGACAGCGGCAGATTCCTCGCTGCGCTTGAATGACAAGCTAAGAGCTAAGAGCTAAAGGCTCACAGCTAAAAATAGGGAGCGGTTTCCCGCTCCCCGCTTCCGTGGTATGGAATCTTGCCGCGCTTCGCCCGGCCGCCCAGAGGAGGACGTCTGGGCCTACGTCAGTTCTCGTAGAGTAAAACGCCTTCGGTTTCCTGCGAGTCTACTGGCCGATAGTAGAGCTTGTTGTCCTCGAGGAAGACCTCGATGAACGCAGGCCGCGTGGTGATTGTGCCCTGGATCAGCGCCTCGGACAGCGGGTCTTCGATATATTTCTGCAGGGCGCGACGCAGCGGACGCGCTCCGTAACTGCGGTCGCCGGCAGTCTGATTGAGCACCCACTTCTTGGCTTCGTCAGTCACACTTACGGTGATCGATTTCTGTGCCAGGTTCTGGTTGAGCTGGTTGACCATCAGCTCCAGAATCTGGATCAGATCGGTTTCGGCCAGTGCGCTGAACAGGATGATTTCGTCAAGCCGGTTCAGGAACTCGGGGTTGAAAGTGCGCTTGACTTCGTTCTTCACCAGGTCTTCGATCTTCTCCGACACCATCTCTTCCTTCTGCGACTGGAACCCGAGCCCTTCCCGCTTCTGCAGGTGGCGAGCGCCAATGTTGGAAGTCATGATGATGATGGCGTTCTTGAAGTCCACCGTGTTGCCGAGGCCGTCGGTGAGCTGGCCGTCTTCAAAGACCTGCAGCAGGATGTTGAAGACATCCGGATGCGCCTTCTCGATTTCGTCCAGCAGGACGACAGAATACGGCGCGCGCTTCACGCGCTCGGTCAGCTGGCCGCCTTCCTCATAGCCTACGTATCCTGGAGGCGAGCCGATCAGCTTGGAGACTGAGTGCTTCTCCATGAACTCGGACATGTCGAAGCGGACCAGCGACTTCTCGCTGCCGAACATGAACTGGGCCAGCGTGCGGGCGACTTCGGTTTTGCCGACGCCGGTCGGACCGAGGAACAGGAATGAGCCGATGGGCCGGTTCGGGCTCTTCAAGCCAGCCCGCGAGCGGCGAATGGCGCGGGCCAGAGCGACGATGGCCTTGTCCTGCGAGATCACGCGCTTGTGCAGCTCTTCCTCGATGCGCAGCAGTTTCTGGGTCTCTTCTTCCTTGATGGAGGTAATGGGGACGCCGGTCCAGCGCGATACCACGTCCTCGATGTCCTCCCGACCGACAACGCCGGTGGAGGATTCATCGAGGTGGTATTTTTCGCGAAGGGCGCGCAGGTTCTCGCGCTCTTTGCGTTCCTCGTCCGAGTAGAAGCGCGCCTTCTCGAACTCGTGGTTCGCGATGGCGTTCTCCATACGGTGGACGATGAACTTGATCCGCTTCTGGACTTCCGTGATCTCCTCCGGCAACGAGGTCTGGCGCAGCTTCACGCGGGCGCCGGCTTCGTCGATCAGGTCGATAGCCTTGTCGGGCAGAAAGCGATCCGGGATGTAGCGGTTCGAATGGGAGACCGCGAAGTTGATCGCGTCGTCGGTGTAGGTGACGGCGTGGAACTTCTCGTAGCGGTCCTTGATTCCGAACAAAACCTTGGTGGCGTCGCCTTCGTTCGGCGGCGGAACTTTAACGGCCTGGAAACGACGCTCCAGCGAACGGTCCTTTTCGATGGACTTGCGATACTCGCCCGGAGTCGTCGCCCCGATACACTGAATCTCGCCACGCGATAGAGCCGGCTTCAGGATGTTGGCGGCATCGAGCGAGCCTTCGGCCGAACCGGCGCCCACCAACGTATGCAGCTCATCGATGAAGATGATGGCGTTCTGGGATTCCATCAGCTCCTTCATGATGGTCTTGAGGCGCTCTTCGAATTGGCCGCGGTACTTGGTGCCGGCCACGATCAACGACAGGTCCAGCGCCAGAATTCGCTTATCCGCCAGGAAAGACGGGACTTCGCCGTCAGCGATACGCTGGGCCAGGCCCTCGACAATGGCCGTCTTGCCCACGCCGGGCTCGCCGATCAATACCGGGTTGTTCTTGGTGCGGCGGCAGAGAATTTGGACGACCCGTTCCAGCTCGCCCTCGCGTCCAACCAGCGGATCGAGTTGGGTGTCCATCGCTGCCTGAGTCAGGTCGCGAGAGAATTCTGATAACAGGGAGGACTCGCGCTGGCGTTGCGGCTGAGCTTTCTCCTGGCTGGTGCGGGCCAGTTCCTCGCGAATGGTCGAGAGACGCAGGCCACGCTCGTGCAGGATCTCGGCGGCAAAACACTTCTCTTCCCGCAGCAAGCCTAAGAGAAGGTGTTCCGTTCCAATGTGCTTGTGGGAAAGACGCTCGGCTTCCTCGGCCGCATAGGCCAGAACGCGCTTGCACTCATTGCTCAACGGGAGGTCAACCGAGGTGGAAACCTTCTCCCGGATGGTGGTGTGGCCCTCGATCTGCTTACGAATCGACTCCACCGAGGCGTGGGAGCGCAGGAAACGGTTAGTGAGAGCTTTGTCTTCGCGCAAAAGTCCCAGCAGCAGGTGCTCTGTCTCTATATAAGGAGAACCGAACTGACTGGCTTCGTAGCGCGCAAAGAAGATGACGCGCCGTGCTTTCTCCGTGTAGCGTTCAAACATAAACCCTCTCCCCGCCAAGTGCTCCGGGAAGCTGTGGGGTTCGTGACATGCCCTTTAGCCTCGGGGAAACCATTTGGCCCAACATCTGTCATGCAATCAGGATACCAAGAACCCAACTCCTAAAAGGAGTTAGGAACTGCAGGATTACTGCAGTACCTGATGCGATTGTCTGCAGTTTGACTGCAATCTCTTGCAGCCATCCTACAGTACCTGTCCACCTCCAGATGACGGACCTCACGCCGGAAGCGAATCCGGGGCCACCTCCTCGATATGCCCGCGATGCAAGCGCAGCACGCGATGACAGCGCCGGGCGAAGGCAAGGTTGTGGGTAGCAATGAGTGAGGTCAGCTGATAGTCGCGATGTAGCCTAGCGATCAAGGCAAAAACCGAATCGGCGGTGCGGCTGTCAAGGTCACCCGTGGGCTCATCCGCCAACAACAATTTAGGGCCGGTGATCAGTGCCCGGGCCAGGGCGACGCGTTGCTGCTCACCCCCGGAAAGCTCTCCGGAACGATGATGCGAGCGTTGCTCCAGCCCAACCTCGCGCAACCAACGTAAAGCTTCTCCTTCCACTCGCTGCCACGGTTGTCCCCGCAGCAGGAGCGGCATAGCGACATTCTCCAGGGCCGTGAACTCCGGCAGCAGATAATGGAACTGCCAGACGAATCCGATTTCGCGGTTACGAAAATCGGCGGCGCGGTCCCCAGAGAGCGCGTTTAACCGCAGTTGCGCGCAGTATACGTCACCAGCGGAAGCGCTATCAAGCGCACCCAGGATGTGCAACAAGGTACTCTTGCCAGCGCCGGACTCGCCGACGATGGCCAGCATCTCACCCTTATTCACCTGAAAGGACAGGTTATCAAAGAGCACGAGGTCCGAATCGCCTGAGCGGAAGACCTTCTTTAACCCCTCAATTCGCAGCATCGCTGCCCGTTTCATTGGATGCGGTACGCTTGCGTTTCGTTCCAAGACCCCTAGCAGGCGGCTTGCCAAACCCAGCGCACCTCATTCCATTAAAACACGGGACGAGGCCGAATGTTCCCGCACATTCCTGCTTCCAGGAACATACGCGGAAAACTGTATACCTAATATCAAACAACACAATGTGACGATGGTCACAATGGCACGTAAGTGTGGGCACCATAAAAAAATGAATCCCGGAATACGAATTGCCATGCAAAGCGGAAGGCAAAAGGTCTGCAGGGGCCGTCCAGGATCGCTTTATTCGTACCGCAGAGCTTCCGCCGGCAAAATCCGGGCGGCGGACCATGATGGGTACAGGGTCGATATAAAGGACACACCAATCGCCACCAGGGCGACCAAAACGCCGTCCCCGGCGCGTGGAGCGAAGGGCACGTAGTCGATGGAGTAAACCTCGGGCGAGAGCGAGATCAGGTGATAATGGCCGCCGATCCAAGACAACACATACCCAAGGAGGAGGCCAATAACCGTTCCGAATGCTCCGATAACAACGCCCTGAGCGATAAACAGGCGTCGGACTTGCGAGCGGCGCGTGCCCATCGACATGAGCACCGCAATGTCCTTGGTTTTTTCCATGACCATCATCGTGAGAGAGATCAGAATGTTCAGTGCCGCCACGAAGACGATCAGACCTATGGTGATAAAGGTGACTAACCGTTCCAGGCGCAGGGCATGGAACAGCGCCTTGTTTTGTTCCATCCAGTTGGCGGTCATGAATCCGTGGCCTCCTGCTAGCTCGATCTCCCGGGCTACTTCCCGGGCTTTGTAGATGTCATCGATCTTGAACTCAATCGTGGAGACCACATCGCCCAAGCCGAACAGGCGTTGCGCATCGGAGAGCCGGGTGAAGGCCCAGGAAGTGTCGTAATCAAAAAAACCCGAATTGAAAATTCCCACCACTCGAAAACGGATGTACTTGGGAACCATGCCGAAGGGCGTGAGTTCCCCTTGCGGGCTGGTCACCAGAACCACGGATCCGACAGTTGCGCCGAGAGCGTCGGCCATGTCCTTGCCCGGAATAATGGGTGGCATCGCGGCAACGCGTTGTTGGACGCCGGAGAGCAGGTCGGGGGACGTTGGAAGGCGGGTCTCTGACCCCCTCTGGCCGGGTCGAAGACCCGACCCGACACTTGCAGATTGTTCGCCTCGAAGATCCGACCCGACACTGGGAAGGCTCTCCTCCAAATCGTTGGCTGAGCCAATCGTGATCGACTTCAGAAGGTCGCTGACCTTGCGCTCTTCGGCTGGAATCATGCCCTTCAAAACTGCCCCACTGGCTCTCGGGCCGCGAGAGATCAGCACTTTCTCATAAATCGCCGGGGCCGCCGCAATCACGTGCGGCTGTTTGGAAAACCGCTCGAGCAGCGGCCGCCAGTCCTTGATGCCGTCGCTCTGAACCCGCATGAGGCTGATGTGCGCGGTCGAGCCCAACAGGCGATCCTGCAAGTCCTGGCGAAATCCGTTATTGATGGCGAGCGCCACAATCAGGGAGGCGACACCGGCTGCCACTCCTGCAATCGAAATGGCAGTAATGACGCCAATGAAGGCTTGACGCCTTTTGGCACGCAGGTAGCGGGTGGCAACGAAGAGTTCGAAGCGCATGAGGAGCTTTCAGCTATCAGCTTTCAGCTTTGCGTCTGGATTATAAACAGTTCAGCCGGGGAAGGATGGCGGGGACCGAGTTCCGGTAGGTGCGGTATTCCTCTCCGAAACGCTGCTCGAGTTCTGCTTCTTCCATTCGGATCATGATGGCGCCGGTGATCAAGGCAAAGGCGGTGAGCGCGTAAAGCGCAACCAGGCCGGTCCCGATGCTCCATGCCAACATTTCACAAAGGTGTCCGAGATAGACGGGATGGCGGACGCGAGAGCGGATTCCGGAAGTGATCAATCGCTGGTCCGGGTAGTCCGGCCGAATCTCGGCGAGGCCGCCTAGTTGGGCACCGGTGAAGTTTTTTTTCGCGTGAGGGTAAATCCAAAGGCCACAGCCAAACCAAAACCCAGCGGGCAGCCAGGACCACCAACTGGTGTATAACAACACTTCGCGCCATGGCCAGGTAATGGCGCCTACGACGACCCACATTGCTATCCAGAGCGGAACCAAGACGAGATAGGGATTGCGACGCCGCGAACGCCAGTATTCGGCAAAAGGATGAATGGCAAGCCATAAGCCAGGGACGGTGGAGTAAACCACGCACGCGAGCCAAGCCAGGAGATGGAGGATGGGGAGCATGACAGGGAGTCGAGTCTGCGCAAAAACCGACGCTGCGCTTCGCATTTCAATTTCCCTCGAATGTCGTCATCCTGAACCGGCGTTAGGCGGTGAAGGATCTGGCGTGCAGCGCAGATGATGCCGTTCTGCACGCTAGATCCTTGGCGGGCTGAACGCCCGCTCCGGATGATGACATGGTTATCAGGTTCCCTGGCCGCGAGATGAACAAATTTTTGTGCGATCCGTTGGCCAAGCTCCGGTTATCGGCCACGGACCAGGACCTTGGCAGTTCCCATATTGTCAAAGCGGTCGTAGGCACGAACAACGACAACATGTTCCGGGTCATCTGCACTCGAATTGGCAGACCTCCTGGCTCCCGTGCTGGCCTGTTGCAGCGCGGACTCACTGTCGTTGCCCGACAGCTTAATCTGAAAGTTGTAGTCTTCCGCCCGGTTGTCCGAGATCTGGTCCACCGGCTCGATAAATTGCCAGTCGCCCGCATCAACGGAGTATTCGGCCCGCTTGATCGGCGAAAAGCCGTCGGCGGCGTGGAAAGTGACGTGAATTTGTCCGCCTTGCATGGAGGCCGTCAGGCCTTCGATTTGGGGAGGAGTGGTGTCAACTTCGAAACGTCCGCTTTCCTTGTCGCTGGTAAGAGCGTCCCCAGGGGAATGCGAGGGCGCGTCGGAAGCGACTACTTTGATGGTGTAGCCGCCATCCGGAAGCAGCCCGGCGTCGAAGGAGTAAAACTTGTCGGTGATCCCGTCTTTCAAAAGCAACCAGCGGGACTCGTGATCGCCGCGATAATAAATGGAATAGACCAGTTGGTCGTCATTATCATCGTGAGCCGACCACTTCAGGCTAATAGCATCACGGTCGCGCATAGGCGCCGGCGGCGGCATGGTGATTGCGGGATCGACGTTGACCGGCTTAAGTATCTGCGGGTAGCGCATGCCCACTTGCATGGTGACATCGTCGATCTGCGGGGCTACATTCTTCGGCAGGTAGTTAATGACAACGCTGTCCACGCGCGGTGCGGGATTGCCGGCTCGCAGCACCGCTCTCCATTGAACGAAACGTGCAGCTGGAACGTTAAGAGAAGCGTCTCTTTGGAAGTCAACCGGCTGCCAGGAACTCCAGTTTCGGTCTGGGTTGTCTACATTTCCGCTGCGGGCGAAGAGCTGAACGTTTCCGACTCCCCGGAATTGAGCCCGACCCCAACGCGAGAAGATGTGGGCATCGAAAATGTCGCTGTCGTAAGTGCCTTCCGCGGTGAGCGCCGGGCCAACCTGGAACACCTTGCCCAGATTGCTGGTGGAAGCATAAAGGCCGCCCCCAGGAGCCTTGGCAAAAGCTGTGACTTGGGTAGCGCCAGCCTTGATTAGATCGATGAATTCATCCTGCCCGGTAATGGAGAAGATGTGTCCCCGGTTTCCGGTGCCAGCCAGCAGATTGCCGCGTTCGTCGAAAGCCAGAGCGTAGACAAGGTCATTGGAGGAGGTCCAGATCCGCAAGGGTGAACCGTCCGGGGCGATGCGATAAACCTCCGATCCTCCCGTGGCGCCGAGGCCGGGTGCCGGAAATGCGATTGGTCCCGCGGGGATCGTCGGGCCACCCATAGGCTGGATTTGCATCCCTCCCATAGGAGCGTTGATCGCCGTGCCGGCTGGGACATTCGAGGGCATCCCGCTGGCGCGCTTTTCCCCAGCCCCGGCCGCATAGATGTTCCCTGCATCGTCGATGGCTAGCGCTGTGATCTCTTTTTTCGGAGCACTATAAAGAACGAATGCTTGCCCGGTGGGCGCAATACGGTAGACCAAGCCGCTGCCGTCCGAGCCGGCAATCAAGTTACCTTTTGGATCGAGCGCGAGCACACGGATGTGCGCCTCATCACTCTTGAAAAAGACGGTATGCTCCCCCTTGGGCGTGACCCGGTAAATCTCGCCGTGATCGCCGGTCGCGATGTAGAGGTTGTCCTGACTGTCCAGGGCCAGGTCCCAAATGTATTTTGTGCCAGGATCGAAATAGACGCTGGAGGACCATGTGGGACCCTGGTCGGCCTTGCCTTTCTCATTGCGGGTCGGCGCGTTCTTCTTCTGCTCGATTTTATAAACCTTGCCGTCAGGAGAAGTGGCGGCGTAGATCGCGCCTTTCTTATCGGCCACGAGGGCTTGGACTTGAAGTTCCTGTGGCTCGAAAATTGTGCTGGCCTGGCCGTCGGACGTGATTCGGTAGAGCCGGGCTGGGGCGCCAGTGGCAGCAAAGAGCGTGCCAGAGTCGTCGGCAGCTATAGACCAGATGTAAGTGGACGGCGTGGTATAAAGCGGCTTGAAAGCGGGAGCCAGTTGCAGCCCGCCAGTGCTGCGGACGGCCACTCCCTTGGCTGTGCCCTTGTAGAGCTCGTCAAACTTCGACTGTTCCCACGTACGGGTGCCTTCCGTAAAAGCAAGGACCGTCAAGAAAACTACAACTAGGATTGAAAACAGCTTGCGTCGATCAGTAGACAAATTCGTACCTCTCATCGATTTCCAGGGTTCCAGGGAAATTTCAGACTATCACGGTTTGCACGTGTCCGGGTGCAGCGGAGCGGTAAGCGGCGGCAGTCATGCTCGGCGAGACCCATGTCTCGCAAAACCGGCGAGACATGGGGCACCGCGGCAATTACTTGATCGTAATGGTCAACAACTGGGCACCGGAAACAACGTAATCTAGCGCTGTGGAAGCCTCGTTCACCGAGGATTCTCCCAACACCACCATCTCCTGCGTGCCACGCATTCCTTCCATGACGTTCATCACGGAAAGCGGGAGGGTTGGCATGACCTTGTCGGCCACCATGGCTTCCGGATCGGCTTCCAACAGTGAAACGTACAGCCGGTTGTTGGAATGCTCTTTGTTCAGCAGGGCAATGGTGGAGGGCAGGTCCAGCTTGCGGCTGAACATCGGAACATTGCGGCGCATATGGTCCAAGGTGTCACCGTCGCTGACGAGAATGCGCAGAGGACCCTTGGACGTGGAGGTCGGCACGTGCAGCTTAATTTGACGCACGATCCTCTCGCCACGATAAGGACGAAGCACGGTTTCCACGGTGATCTCGTCGCCAGGCCGGGCCTCGGTGACGTCTGTGCGGACGTTCTCGAGACGGGCAAAGCGGCGTTCTTTTACCAGGTCGAAATCGAGTTGCACGCCTTGGATCTTGGGCTGTTGGTAAGCATTGTCGAAAATTCGCCCGAAGCGATCGCCCAGAGAGAGCGCGACCTGCAGGGCCGCCGGAGCCGCTCCATCGCTCGGCGCGAACATGTTCTGCAGGGTCACATCCGGGTAGCCATTGACGCTGATGTGGCCATTCAACCGGTAAGTAACTTCTTCTCCGTATTCATTCAAGCCGCGCAGGGCGTTGAAGACGGTGGCCATCATGGCGACAGGGCTGAGGCGCGCGTTATTCAGCACCTCATAATGAAATTGCTTGTCGGCCGGTCCCCCGTGGATATTGAGCGTGACGGGAATCATCTGCGGGTCTCTGCCCAACATGCCCATGATGCCGGTGTGGCGGTCCTGTACAAAGGAGCCGACCGGCTCGGTAGCGTTCACAATTTTGAACGCGTTCAAGGGCGACGGCAGTGTGGCCAAGATCTGCGCCTTGGTCATGGGTATATCCACCATGCCGTACTGCAACAGTGGGTGGCCACAGGCCAGAAGCCGCTGCGGATCGATGTAGGTTACGGTGCAGGTGGCGGCAATATCCATGTCGCCGCGAACCAGGACGGCGCTTACCGCGGAACCGGCTTCCAGCGGTTCGGGCTGCTTAATATCGCTGACCGAACCAGCGCCCATGACCGGGATAATGCCGGCAGAGGCAAACTGCGGCGCGAAGCGCCGCACGGTTTCCTCGTCAAAACCGTTGAATACCAGCGGGGTATCGATCGGTTTCAGGTAGTTGGCGACGCTTTGAAGCAGAAGAGCGCTGGGGTCTCCGGGTCCAGAGGTCTTGCTGGGCACGCTGGGACCTGACCGGGCAGACGGCATTTCCACCGGCTTGCTGCGATCCATGGCGTTGATTTCCAGCATTTCCGCGATCGGGGTCACCCCGGCAATCGGCTCCTTGGAAAACTCGCCGATGCGGAAGGCAAGCGCGCCCGCCAGCTTGCCATCAATGTAAACAGGGCTCCCGCTCATGCCGGCGACGACACCCGTGTACTCAACTTTCTTCCCGTGCAGACGTATGAGGATAATGTCGCCCCTGGGGCCGTTGATGTTCTTAAGGATGCCCAAGACCTCGACGTCCATCGGCTCGGGTTTGACGCCTTCGAACACCGTATAGGCGACGCCCTTCATGCCGGTATGGATCTGGTCTACAGAGATGGTCTGGATGTCAGTGGAAGTCTCGGCTGCGGTCACACAAACGGGCAACAAACAGCAGAGGGCTGCGAGAGCAAAGTACAATTTTCTCATCAGTTCGCCCAATACACTCCGGCGCCGAACAGCACGCCTGTACTCAGCTTCAGTGTGTCAGATTCTCGGGGGAAGTCCCAAAAAACGAGCACATCTACCAAACAGCGAAGCAGTGCATCTATACTAGCACGGGATTTTCCTGAGGCAACCCATGTTTTACAGGCAGTTGGCAATGTTTTCCGGCCAGGTCCGTAAAATTTTCACGCTACTTACCTTGCTCGGATTGGGCTTGGGAACGCCGGTTTTGAACCGGTGCGCCTTCGCTCAGCCGCAGCCTTCGAGTCAAAGCTCGTCGGGTCAGCAGAACCCCAACCAGCAGGCGCCTCCCCCGGAGGCGGGAGGGCCTGGAAATGACGTTGGGCCCTACGCCATCCCCAAAAAGAAGGAGGAGCCACCGCCCCCGCCGCCGCCACCAAAGCCTTCGAAGGTGGAGGGCATGCCGGACTACTCCATCCGGGTGGATGTGCCCATCGTCAATTTGGACGTTTCAGTCATGACCAAGAATGGCCAGTTCATTCCCGGGCTGAAGAAAGACAACTTCAAGATTTACGAGGACGGGGTACCGCAGAAGGTCGCAAACTTCAGCCAACAGGAAGCACCAATCACGGCGGTCATGCTGATCGAATTTGCCTCCACCAACTACAACTACCTTTACGACGCGCTGAACGCCTCTTATACATTCGCCAGCCAATTGAAAAAGGAAGACTGGGTGGCGGTAGTCGCCTATGATATGAAGCCGCAGATTCTGGTGGATTTCACCCAGGATAAGCGCGCAGTCATGGGTGCGCTGAACATGATGCGCATACCCGGATTCTCGGAGCGGAATCTGTTCGACTCGCTCTATGACACGCTGGACCGGATCGAGGGGGTCGAAGGACACAAGTACATCATTCTGATATCCAGCGGGCGAGATACCTTTAGCAAGATTAACCTCGATCAGATCATCAAGAAGATCAAGGCGACCCAGAACGTTACGATTTACGCCGTCAGCATAGGTCGCGCATTGCGGGAATGGCTGGACTCCCATGGCTACGCTGGCGGGATTCAGAGCACTGACTGGCTGCAGGCCGACAACCAGATGAATACCTTTGCCAAGCTTACCGGCGGACGAGCCTACTTCCCGCGCTTCGAGGGCGAGTTGCCGGAAATCTTCCACGACATTTCAGCCGACGTTCGCAACCAGTACAACCTCGCCTATCACCCGAGCAACACCAAACTCGATGGCAGCTATCGCAAGTTGAAAGTCGAGTTGGTGGGACCTGATGGCAGCCCTCTGAAGGTGCATGACCAGAAGGGCAAAGAGGTCAAATACCAGATCATTGCCCGGGAAGGGTACACGGCGAAACATCAAGTGGAGTAGCTCGTATAGCAGCTAGTAGCTAGTGAAGATGGAAGAAGTGGTCCAACAGAAACAGCGATCCTACGCCCAGGAATACCAATAAAGCCATTCGTACGCCGGGCTCTTTGTTGACCTCGGGTATCAGGTCGGAAGCAGCGACGTAGATCGTCACGCCGGCCGCGAGCGGCAGGCCGGCGCCGACTTCGTGGCGGAATATCGCCATCGTCATGACCCCAGCTACGGTGGCAACTCCCAACAGCATGGAGGCACCCCAGGCCACTCCACGACTCCGTCCGCTGGCCAGCATCACCGAGGAAATCGTGAATCCTTCCGGAATCTTGTGCAGAAAAACAGCAAGAAAGATGATCCAGCCCAGCCAACTGGACACGATGAATCCCGAGGCGATCGCAATGCCGTCAAAGAAGGTGTGAATTATCAGGCCAATCAGCACTGAATAACTTTTGTGCACTTCTACGAACTCGTCGGTGTGAGTTTCTTCGCCGAAGTGGAAATGCGGGGTGACGGTGTGCTCGAAGAAATGAATGATGAGATAGCCGAGCAAGACCAGAAACGCAGCGCTTTTGCCGCCTAGCGCGAGGCTCTCCGGAACCATCTCCACGATGGAGGTTGCCAACATGAATCCGGCGCCGAGCGCGACAAAGTATCTTAAATAAGAACGCTCCCAATGCTTTTGAACAATGATGGCGCCGCCGAAAACGTTGGCGGTCGCCGCCGTGAGACCCAGCAGCAAGCTGAGGATGATCGGATTCATTGGTGAAGGAGCAGAATACCAGTAGCTAGTAGCTAGTACCTAGTACCCAGTACTGAGAAACTGAGATCCACACTCGACAGCTCTCGAGATTATTGTGTGGGGGCGGGTCTTTGACCGGGCCCAGCGGGTCAGAAACCCGCTTCCACCTTGGGAAAAACTAGCTCGGAACTCGGTGCTCATCCCGAATGCCGGATATGCATCACATCGCCGTCGTTGACGATGTAGTCCTTGCCTTCCAGCCGCAGCGTGCCTTTGGCACGGGCGTTGGCTTCAGAACCGGCCTCCAGGAGTTGGTCCCAGTGAATGGTTTCGGCACGGATGAAATGTTTTTCCAGATCAGAGTGAATGGCTCCGGCGGCTTCGACGGCGCGGGTTTTGGCGGGAATGGTCCAGGCGCGGCATTCGTCTTCTCCAACCGTGAAGAAAGAGATCAGGCCAAGAAGCGCATAGGTGGTACGAATCAAGCGTACGAGGCCGCTCTCTTTGAGTCCGTAACTGGAGAGAAACTCAGCGGCGTCGGCATCGGTCATTTCTGAGAGTTCCGCCTCAACTTTGCCACAAATGGCAGTCGCGGCGGCGTTGGGACGCGAAGCCACCTCGGTCAGCTTGTATTTCGCGACAGCGCTCTCCAGTTCCTTGCCCAGCTCAGCGCTCTCGTTGATATTGAGCACGTACAGGATGGGTTTCTCGCTGAGGAACATGAATCCGCGGATGCGCTTTTTGTCCTCGGGGGTCATCTCCATTTCGCGCAGTGGGCGTTCGGTTTCCAGGTGTGCTTTGGCGCGCTTCAGCAGGTCGAATTCGTGTTCCAGTTCCGGCGAGCGCATCTTCTTTAAATCTTTTTCCAGACGCTCCAGGCGTTTCTCGATCTGCCCCAGATCGCTGATCATGAGGTCAAACTCCACGTTCTTGATGTCGCGAAGGGGGTCAATCTCGCCCACATGCGGGATTGCAGGATCCTCGAAGGCGCGGACCACGTGCGCTAGGGCGTCTACCTGGCGCAGGTGTCCGATGTACGCGGTTTCTTTCAGGGCTTCCTGGCCGATGGCGCCGACGTCCACATACTCCACCGAAGCGTGCACCAGTTTTTTGGGGTTGTAGAGGGCGGCAAGGCGGTCGAGGCGGTCGTCAGGAACCTTGGCGACTCCAACGTGGGCCTCACGAGGATTCGCGAAAGCATTCTCGGAGAGTTGCGCCTTGGTGAGAATGCGAAATAGTGAACTTTTGCCCACCTGGGGCAGGCCGATGATGCCGGTTTTCATAAGAAAGCTTCCAGCTCCTGGCTGCCAGCTGCGTAAGCAGAATAACAAGAATTGTCAGAGAAGGGCCGTGACGTGCTGCCAGTTAGGGACAAGGAAAAGCAGATTCCTCGCTACGCTCGGAATGACCAGGAAACAAAGAAAAACAGCCACGGATTCACATGGATTCACACGAATCAGAAGATCCATCTGTGTTCAGGCGAGCTGTCGAGCGGTGAGGTAAACAACTATGAGGCCTAGTAACAAGACTCCACCTTCCAGGCGCGTGGACCAGACGTGCAGCGCATTGAACTGCAAGCGGGCCGGATCGTTGCCGGCGACATTATCGATCTGACCCATAGACGCTCGCAGTGCCGTCATTTTCGGCGAAATGCCGAATTGCGAAATCAGGGTGAGGACCAGCATGAGGCAGACGAAGACGTGCCGAGCGGCAAGAGGATGCGCGGCCCCGGTGGTCAGGCGAGAGTAGGTCATCGAGCTAACGAGGAAGACAATTCCAGAAATGATTCCCATCCAATGCAGCCGGCTGAGAGATGAGCTCACCACGGAACCTGCCATGTGACGCGTGGGAAGCACGGAAAAAACGGTGGGGGCGAGAACAAAAGCGAAGAAGATTAGACCGCCCAGCCAGACGATCAGGGACATCAGCATCAGGAATCGCAGCAAGGACATGGGGTTACATTATGCCTAGCGCGGAGACTGTCAGCAATCCAGAATGGCAAACGGGCTGGTGAGTGCTTGTGTCGTCCCGATGGGACTTGTTCCAATTTCCGACTTCATCCCAGCGCTAAACCCTGGGCTATTTTCAGGGCACCCCTCCGGGGTTGTTTCTAAGTCAACTGCGAACTCGGAAACCAAGAACTGCTGTTCACACGGGCACGGACACGCTCTCCACAATCTCCCGCAAAACTTGCTCGGCTTGCTCCGACTTCTTCAGCGTAGAGGAATAGAGCGCGTTGACGACAACTCGATGGGCGAACACGGGTACGACCAGCGGTTTGAAATCCTCGGGAGTGCAGAAGGTCCGGCCTTCGAGAAAGGCCATGGCTTGTGCGGCGCGATAGAGCATCTGGGATCCGCGGGGTGAAACACCCAGCGAGAGATATTCGGACTCCCGCGTCTTCTTCACAATTTCCAGCGTGTAGTTGACCAGCGCGTCGTCGACTCGCACGCGGACCACGGCCTGCTGCATCTCCAGCACATCGGCTGCGCTGAGCACCGGTTGCATCTTCTCCAGTTGCACGGCTCCCGCTGCAGAGCGAAGAATCTCGCGCTCTGCGTCTTCACCCGGATAGCCCATTCGAACGCGCATCAGGAAACGGTCCAGCTGCGACTCCGGAAGCGGGTAGGTTCCGTGATGCTCCACGGGGTTCTGGGTGGCAATCACCAGGAATGGCTGAGGCAGAGGATACGAGTGCACGTCCACCGTGACCTGGCCTTCATTCATTGCTTCCAGGAGTGCCGACTGGGTCTTAGGTGTAGTGCGGTTGATCTCGTCGGCGAGGAGGATGTTCGTGAACACCGGGCCGCGCTTGAACTCGAAAGCCTGCTCGACGGCCGACCAGATCGAAATGCCCAGCACGTCGCTGGGCAGCATGTCGCTGGTGAACTGCACCCGTTGGAAGCTGCAATCGATCGCGCGAGCCAGCGCCTGGCCTAGCGTAGTCTTTCCGACTCCAGGCACACCTTCAATCAGCAAGTGGCCGCGGGCAAACATCGAGACCAGCGCCAGGCGAACCACCTCGTTCTTTCCGCGAATCACGGCGCGCACAGCGTTTTCCAGCTGCGCAGAGCGCGACGTGGCAGTTCCCGTCTGAATGGGCATTAAATTTGATTTTACTATGGGTGGTGAGGAGGGCCGAGGACAGTTGGGTTACGGAAGTCATAAGCTGCTGTCAGCTCTCAGCTATCAGCTCTCAGCGAAAACAACAGCGAGGAAATGAGGGCTGAAAGCTGAAAGCTACTGCTCAAACTCTGCCGGGCGGCCGGTCAGGCGCTCGATACGCTTTGCGATGGGCGGATGGGTCGAAAACAGATTACCGAAATTCATTCCCAGCAGCGGTTGCACGATAAACAGGTGAGCCGTTGAAGGCGATGCAACCATGGGCAGGCGGCGCGAGTAAGCGTCGAGTTTCTTCAGTGCACTGGCCAAAGCATAGGGATTTCCCGTGTAGTGCGCGCCGCTGGCGTCGGCCTGATATTCGCGCGAGCGCGACACGGCAAACTGGATCAGCATGGCGGCGATCGGCGCCAGAATCAGCATGAACAGAGCGGCCAGCCCGCCTCCTCGATCACGATCGTCGCGCTCCATGCCGCCGAAAATCATGGCCCACTTGCCCATGTTGGCCAGCATGGTGACGGCTCCAGCAATGGTGGCGGCAATCGAGCTGATCAGGATGTCTCGATTGTTCACGTGTCCGAGTTCGTGGGCCAGCACACCTTCCAGTTCCTCGTCGTTCAGCAGGTTGAGAATCCCTTGCGTGACTGCAACCGAAGCATGTTGCGGGTTGCGGCCGGTGGCGAAGGCGTTTGGCGAATCGCTCGGGATCACGTAAATCTTGGGCATGGGCAGCCCGATTCTCTGGGTCAGACGCTCGACTACCTGGTAGACGCGAGGCAGTTCTTCACGGGTGACCGGCTGGGCGCGATAAGTGGCCAGGGCGATCTTGTCGGAGAAGAAATAGGCGATGAAGTTCATGACCGCCGCGATGACGAGAGCGAAGATCATGCCATTCTGCCCGCCGAAGGCTCGGCCGATGAAGAGCAAAAGCAGAGTTAATGCCGTCAGCAAGAATGCGGTCTTGAAAGTGTTGCCCATGAACTACAAACCCTCAACCATATAGATGTTACACGCCCAGGTGAGATTCAGGCTGTGATACGAGGCCGGGGGCAAACTGCACCACTACCAGGCCGGGAGGGTCGCGGTTCCGCGGAGAGTTCGGCGCTGCACGCGAGATCCTGGGCCAAGCTAAAGCTTGGCCCAGGATGAAGATCGGAGAAGTGGAGGTATGCAACGGCGGAGGCGGGTCAAAGACCCGTCCCCCACAGTGTTAGGTTCTCAAGCCTTCTGCGCTTCGCGTTTCACGGCGCGATGAAGCGTCTGATCCAAGGCGGCCTTGGCTTTCTCGTAGTCCTGCTGAGAAATGCGCCCTTGCTGCCGCTCTACTTCGAGCTCGAACAGTTCTTCCTTCAGCGCCTGCAACAGCAGTCCCGAATGATTCGAGTTGCTGCGAGCCGTGACTGTCGGCGCCGCAGTAGCGGGAGCCGCCGCCGCTTTTGTCAGTCGCGCAGCGGACGGGCGCGGAACCTCGACCGTCTCGTCCTGATCAATTCCCTCTAGAACTCCGCCTTTGGCCGGGGAACGCTTGGAGATGTAATAACCACCGCCTGCCAACATCACGGCGAAGGCTCCCAGAATGTACCAGCGGTATTTATCCAGCGGATCAGGGGCATCGATGGGCGGTCCCAATCCTCCGCCCGGGCGAGAGTCGCGGCCAGAGGCCTGGCCTCCGCCCATTCCCCCACCTCCTGCTTCGCCGCCGGACTCATTGCGCGCGGGCAGATTTCCGGTGCCCGACACCTTGAACGCGAGCCCCTGGTTGGCCTGGGCGTTGGAGACAACTTCCACCTGGGAATCACTCTGTCCCGGGTCCTGCATGGACTGGTACGATGCCGGGCCGGAAAACTGCATCGATTTCGGGAGCACCACCACGAAGTGGTCCATACCGTAGAGCGGCTTGGGGTCGAGGTTGGCCGATCCGGAATACGGCAAGTGATACTGCACCTGGAACTGGGTCTCGCCCGGCCGCAGCGGGAAGATGAAGGCGTAGCGGTTCTTCTCCTTCTGCGGAACGGCCGTGGCGTTAATGGGCTGGCCGCCGGCGGTCTTGGCCATGGCGGAGTCGACGGTCACGCCGTCCGGCAAATAAAACTCGAAGTTCTGGTCGTTCATCTGCGTCTTCGGAGGCTTCGACCGGTTGTCCACCGCAAACAGACGGGCAACCTTCAGGCTGCTGTCATCTGCTTCGATCCGCATGACGTCGGCGGTGACATTCAATCCCTCGATCTTTTTGGCCACATCGAAGACTTCCGCCTCGACCGAGGTTGTTCCCGGGGGCGCCATACGGTGATAGGTAACACCCTGGTGAATCACCCGAATGAGGTGGGGCGCATCGCCGGCCGGCAGTTTGAAGCTGAAATTGCCCTTGGAATCGGTCTTGGTGCGGGCCGCTTCTTCCATGCCTTGCGCCAGGTTGAGCAGGACGACTTCATCGCCGCTGGCGGGCTTGTTGCTCGTACCATTCTTGACCGTGCCGGTCAGGGTTTGCGCCGAGGCGAAACTGCTGAGGGCCAGTATGAGACCAGTTGCGGTAAATTTGAGGGAGGACTTCAAATCCTCGCTCCTTTCTTCTGCTTAGTTGGAGAACTAGCGGGGCCGGCTGATGAAGCCGCGGCTTCCAGGCGAGCAATCTCAGCCAGGATGGCAGCCGCTTCCTCTTCCAGAGAAGTTTTCATGGCCTGGTAATCGGCTTCCGGAAACTTGCCAGCTTTATATTCGAAGTTGAGATCACGCAGGTTTTCGTACACAACGTCTTTGCGTTCGCGCAAATAGGCGGCGCGCGTCTTTTTCGGATCCAGCTTCAGTGTGCCGGGCAGATAAAAGACGTAGAACACGACTGCCGCTGTGAACAGGAGACAAACACATAGAATGAATGGGGTCATATTTCGGTGTCCTGCTGCGCTTTTTTACGGAAGATATCGAGTTCAGAGCCGCTGACCGGCAAGACGCCTCCGGGGGCCACCGGCGCGGGACGCTTGCTCCAGGCGCGCACGATGAAGATGGTGGTGGCAAGTCCCAGCGCAAGTGCCAGGAAGGGCATGATCCAGGCCACCCGGTTGAAACCGGTGGTGGTGGGCGCGGCAATTACGACGGTGCCGTATTTCTGGACAAAGCCCTGCAGGATGAGGTCGTCATTATCGCCGCGATCGAGGGCGGCCATCAATTCGCCGCGCATGCGATCTGAATATGAGCAGCCTACGTGGTTGCATTCCAGCAGGATCTGGCTGCAGCTGCACACGCACATCATCTTGTGGCCGAGTTGATTGAAACGAGCGCCCTCGTCTCCCGCGCCCATGAGCGCAACGATGGCGATGAATAGAGCCGCGAACTGCAGGGAGCACTTAAGCAGCCCGCGGGAACGCCGAATTGTGGATCGTGTAAGCAACTTCACCTCAGCGGCTGACGCCGGTTCCTTCTGAGCATCTAGCGGCACACCTGAAGGCATGCCCTGATACGAAGCCTCTGATTTCCGACCTCATGAGGCACGGCCGAAGCCATACCCTGCCTAGTCACCGGCTCCGGCGGGAACGGCCTGGGCGCGAGCAGGTACAGTGACCCGCACGGCCGCAGCGTTCGGCACGAGAGCCGACAGTGTTCCGAAAATCATGACGAGCAACCCGGTCCAGATCCACGGAACCATCGGGTTCAGGTGCGCCTTGATGATCGGACGCCCCGTGTCCTGGTTAAGGCCTTCGTAAACGACGTAGAGGTCCGTGATCAGTAAGGGATTTTTCCCGGTGAACGTGGGAAAAATACGCGGAATGGTCTGCGGCTGCTGGCTGGCTTTGTAAAAGCGCCGCTCAGGATATAACGTCGTGAGCTGCTGGTCGCCTTTGAAGACCTTGATGATCGCCCACTCGTTGCCGTAATTCGGATTGTCGTCCTGGGTGTAGGACTGGCAAACCAGGGTGTAGGGACCGAGCGTCATCTTATCGCCGAAACCCATCTCCTTCTCTTTGTCCTGATTGAAGGCGGTACCCAAAATTCCGATAACCACCATGGCCACGCCGAAGTGCACGACGTATCCGCCGTAGCGGCGGGTATTACGGTGCCACAAATGCACCATCGAAGCCGCCAGGTTCTGGCCCGTGTGACGGGAGATCACGCGGCCTCCGCGTACGAACTCAGAGACCACGGTCAGGATTACAAGGACGCCCAGCATAGCCGCCATCAGCGCGTAGAAATACGAAATGTCATTCCATGGGCGCACGCCGAAGATCATCATGCCGATGCCCACGGCAACCGCACCAAGGCTGGGCCACAGGAAGTTGCGTTTCAGGCTGTCCAGGGACGTCTTGCGCCAGGCCAGCAGCGGTCCCAACGCCGTCAGCAACAGAAGCAGAAGCGCAACTGGTACCGCGACCTTGTTATAGAACGGCGCGCCTACGGTGATTTTCTTGTCCTCGACCAACTCGGAGATTTTGGGGAACCAGGTACCCCACAACACGGTGAAGCAGGCCAGCAGCAGAAGCAGGTTGTTGAACAGGAAACTCGACTCGCGCGAAACCAGCGACTCGAGCCTGTGTTCGGTCTTCAAATGCGCCTTATTCTTCACGAAAAAGAAGGTGAACGTGGCCAAAGTAATCGCGAGAAGCCATCCAAACCACTCGCCGATGGAAGACTGAGCGAAGGCATGCACGGAGCTGATGATGCCACTGCGCGTCAGGAAGGTCCCGAGGAGTGCCAGCCAGAAGGTGGCAAATACCAGCCACATGTTCCACACTTTCATCATGCCGCGCTTCTCCTGCATCATGACGGAATGCAGGAAAGCGGTTCCGGTCAACCAAGGCATTAGGGAGGCGTTTTCCACCGGGTCCCATCCCCAATAGCCGCCCCACCCGAGCACGGCGTAGGCCCAATGCGCTCCCAGGAAAATGCCGATGGTGAGAAACATCCAGGTCACCATGGTCCAGCGGCGGGTAATGTGAATCCACTGCTCACCCTGGTAACGCATGATTAATGCGCCAAAGGCGAAGGCGAACGGGATCGTCATTCCCACGTAGCCCAGGTACAGCATGGGCGGGTGAATCACCATCTCGGGATATTGCAAGAGTGGGTTCAGTCCGTTGCCGTCGGCAGCCCGCTCGCCTTGCATGACGGCGAAGGGGTGGGCGGCGAAGTTAAGCAGCAAGAGAAAGAAAATTTGTACGCCGGCGATAATGACCGAAGCGTAAGCGAACAGTCTCTGGTCGGTCTTGTGGCGCAACCGGAGCACAAAGCCGTAGGCCGCCAGCAGCAGTGACCAGAAGAGCAGAGACCCTTCCTGTCCTGACCACAACACAGCGAATTTGTACGGACCAGGCAGGTCGCGGTTGCTGTGATGGAAGATGTAGGCGATGGAAAAATCGTCACGAAACGCGGCCATGACGAGCACAACGGCGGCAAACAAGACCGCTGCAAAAATCGCCACTCCGGCGCGACGGGCGGTTTCGCCCAGCCGTTCCGAATCCGGGCCTTCCCGCACCAGGGCCAGGATGCCCGCAAGGAACGAATAGAGGGCCAAAACCAGAGCAATGAGAAGCGCAAAACTGCCAACTTGTGACATGGGAAGCTCTTATTTTTTCAGAAACAAGCGGCCGTGGCAATGTTAGATGCCCCCGGCGTGCAATTACAGAGACTAGAACCCCTTGAGAAATTCAAAGTCACAGCTTGCTTTTGTGACGAAGAAAAGCGTTCAGCGGGTGGCTTCCGCCGGGCCCCACAGCGGCTTATGAGTGTAATTATCTCCTAAACGACTGCAGAAAGAAACCTCCAGAAGGACACAATGTATTATGTCCGGTTAGCCTCTTGTTATGATGTTGATGGACACTGTCCAAAATAAATGTGCCCTAATCTGAAAATTCAAACGCATGAGTAGTCCTGAAGTCGCATCCCCTGTCCGACAGCCGTTAAAAGTGCTGATCGTCGAAGATAGTGCTCCCGACGCGGAGCTCATGGTCCATGAGCTGCGCCGGGCCGGGTTCGAAGTCAACTGGGAGCGGGCCGATAAGGAGCCGGATTTTCTTGCCTGTCTGGCCGAGTCCCCTGAACTAATCCTGGCCGACTACACGCTGCCGCAATTCAGTGGTCCGCGTGCCTTGGAAATCCTGCAGGAACGTGGCCTGGGAATCCCTTTCATTGTGGTTTCGGGCACCATTGGCGAGGACCGTGCGGTCGCTATGGTGAAAGAAGGCGCCGCCGACTTTCTCCTGAAGAGCGAACTGCCTCGCCTCGGCCCGGCGGTCATGCGGGCTCTACAGGGAGTGCGCAAAATTGCGTATTTCTCCATGGAGATCGCCCTGGAATCCGGAATTGCGACCTACAGCGGAGGTCTGGGCGTCCTCGCCGGTGACACCATTCGATCTGCCGCCGATCTCCAAGTGCCCCTGGTCGCGGTCTCGCTGGTTCATCGGAGAGGGTACTTTCTGCAGCGTCTGGATGCAAGCGGGTGGCAAGTCGAGGAAGCAGCGGAGTGGCGGTTGGAAGACTACTTAACCGAGATGCCGTCCCGGGCGAGGGTGGAGATCGAAGGGCGAACGGTCCATCTCCGGTGCTGGAAATACGAGGTCAAGGGTGTGAGTGGTTACTCGGTCCCGGTCTACCTGCTCGATTCCTGCCTTGCAGAAAATAGCGACGCGGATCAAGAACTGACGCATGTGCTCTACGGCGGCGATTCCTGCTACCGGCTTTGCCAGGAGATTGTGCTGGGGATCGGCGGAGTACGCATGCTGCGCGCCCTGGGTTACGACGCGATCGAACGCTTCCACATGAACGAAGGCCACGCCAGCCTTCTTACCCTGGAGCTATTGCAGGAAGAAGCGCGGAAACAAGGACGGGAGCGCGTTGACATGAATGATCTGGCGGTAGTGCGACCCAAATGTATCTTTACGACGCACACGCCGGTTCCGGCCGGGCACGATCAGTTTCCGCTCGGCGTTGTCAGCCGTGTGTTAGGACATCAGGAAGATTTTTCGGATTCCTTTGCCAGCGACGTAGCGGCGCGCGTTTTTGGACGCCGGCAAAGCGGTTCTGCGCCGAAATCGTTCCCCGATGGTCAAGGCATGCTGAACATGACCTACCTGGGACTCAACATGAGCCGGTACGTCAATGGAGTAGCCAAGAAGCACGGAGAAGTGTCGCGCCTGATGTTTGCGGGCTACCGGATTGATGCCATCACCAACGGGGTCCACGCCGGCACCTGGACGTCGCCGGCCTTCCAAGCCTTGTACGATCGCCATATCCCGGACTGGCGGCAGGACAATTTTAGTCTTCGCCATGCCGAGAGCATCCCGAAAGATGAAGTCTGGGATGCCCACATGCGAGCCAAGACTCAGCTGCTCGAGGTGGTCAACCAAAAAGCCGCGGTGGCGATGATGCCGGACGTGCTGACGATCGGCTTTGCCCGTCGGGCGACCGCCTACAAACGTGCCGATCTTCTTTTCACCGAGATCCAGCGCTTGAAGAAGCTAGCCGAGGCCGGCGGACTGCAGGTGATCTATGCCGGCAAGGCCCACCCCAGCGACCAGGATGGCAAGCAGCTGATCCAGCGAATCCTGCGCATCAAAGAAGAGTTGAAAGACGACATCAGCATTGCCTTTGTCGCGAACTATGACATGCAGCTGGCCAAACTCATGACGGCCGGAGTCGATCTGTGGCTGAATACGCCCCAACCTCCACTCGAGGCCTCCGGAACCAGCGGCATGAAAGCTGCCCTGAACGGTATTCCGAGCCTCAGCATCCTTGACGGCTGGTGGCTGGAAGGACTGATCGAAGGCACCACGGGATGGGCCATCGGAGGTCGGGACGGGCACGAGAACACCAACGGCGGGTCTCAGGATGCCGATTCGCTCTATACCAAGCTGGAGCAGAAGATCATTCCCATCTTCTATCAGAAGCGGGGGCGTTTCATTGACGTCATGCGCCACGCCATTGCGGTCAACGGCTCCTTCTTCAATACCCAGAGAATGCTGCAGCAGTATGTTTTAAGCGCATATTTCGGCTGATTCCCACGACCAGGACCCTGGGAAAACCTGGGGACCGCACGTCGGTAATCGTTAGTAACCTTGCGCCACAACCGCCCGATGAGTTCTGATTGACCCGATCGAAGTGTGGGCAATAAGTGTGTCTTCGGAGGAAGACGTTGCGCGTGGGCGAGGAAAGATGGGAACTGGCTATTCTGGCCACAGTCCACGGCTTCTATTTGAAGCTGCTGCAGGACTATCTTGCCGGCGAGCTGCCCATTCCCACGGGCCTCGACAGCGACGCGCTGTCCAACGCTTCTGACAATTCTCATCACGCCCTGGAGAACATGCAGCGCTGGTTGCAGCTGCTCGACATGGCAGTAACTCCGGCCATGGTGCGCTGCGGGCTGACCGCGGAAACCGACCCGGAATTGGCTGAGGCCCTGCTCCGTTACTACGCCCGCAAAAAGGATCCCAGCGACCCAGACCGCGACCGGACGGACCTGGTGGCCACATTTCTCTATCGCAATCCACGGGTTCCCGGACAGTGGGAGCGGCGAGGGTACGCCCTTGACGGAATTCTGCCGATCCCGCCTTTTGAGATCGCTCTGACCGAGATTCTCGCCGATGGCGAAGTCACGCCCCTGTCAGGGGAAGAGATGCAATATCTCGCCGACCTAGATATTCTGCGCGCCAAGGCTGAGATTTTTCGCGATTTTGGCGCCTTCCTCGATTCCGGATTGCTGGAGAAGGTTCGCGAGATCAAGCGTTCCCTGGGTTCCTCGTTCTACCACCCGGCGGTGCTGGGTTATCTGGCGCCCTTTAACGTGGGCCTGGGCAAGAAGTTCGATACTCTGTTCCGCGCCGCCAGCTTCGAGATCAAGACATTTGCCGAATCGGTCGAGCAACGGGGCGGCAGTATTGTGGGTCAGGTGGATGGCCGGGATGTCACCGTCGATTTGATATCGGCGATGGACGAAGAGGAACTTCTGGGAAGCGACTATGGCACGTCGCTGGCGCGTTTCCGACGTATTACCAAGCTCAAGAAGTCGATGGAAGGACAGCCGAAGGTGAAGATGGCGGCTGCAGCGGGGGTCTCCAATGTAACTGGGCCGTTCGTCCATGGGAAGCTTGCGGACGTCGCCGCGACGTCGGCGCGTCCTACCTCACCTTCCAAGCCTGCTGTGCCGCCGACATCTGACCCGCGCCTTATCACCCTGGAAGAGACCAAGCTGCGCAGCGTAGAAGAATCCATCCGTGCTTTTGTGCGCGCTGCCAATCCCAAGCTGCGCGAAATCGTGCCCATGACCTCTTTCAACCTGATTCTCACGGCTGCTGAGGCAGACGCGTTTTGCGCTGATTTTCTGGAGGAAGACAGTTTTCGCGCCGATCATGCCCGCATTCTGGTGCGCGTGGTGGCGATCGTGGCGCGCATGAGCACGGAAATCGAGGCACTCAAGCGCAAGCGTTTTACCCAGCTGGCCCAACCTCACGGGGACTCGGTCACCCTGCTGCTGGCGGCGGCCCGAACCGCCCGAGAAAATGCCACTCTCGTTCTGGACCTCGCCGACAAACGTGGTCTCAACGAAAAGGTAATCACCCTGGAGGCTTCACTGCAGAAATTGCGGGAACGCTCCGAGCTGGCGGAGAAGGCCTTGGCGGAACTGACCAGAAGCACAAAAAACTAGAAGCTTAAGAGGCGCACGCGCGGCCCCTCGTGTCTTCCGGGAAGAAGACTAACTCCTTTGGGGAGGGTCCAGGGGCCGCAGCAACCTGACCATTGCTCTTTCACGTGCGCGATCGGCTCGTTCCGATCTCACCTCTGCTCGTTTACGCCACACGAGGCAACTTTGCGGGGCAGCCTAAGCCCTCCCCTCTGCCGTCCCACGAAAAACTTATTCCTGTTCCGGAAAACGGAAATAGACGCAACACAGGCTCGCTTCTAAGTACAAGAAATTAAAGCAGTAGGTCGCATTCGTGCGTAGTTTCACGGCTTTGCCGGCTGGGTCTTCCGAAGGCCTGGGATTCCTAGATTCAGAACAAGGCGGAACGACACAGCGGTTGGTGCTTCTTTCTCCTGCGTTATATCCTCGCCTCGTGTCACGCTCGGTTGCCGCAGAACGCTCTCCGACTGCAGGGTTATTCCTGGGATTGATCATCACGCTGGGAGCAGTGGTGGCGTATTCCGCCTACATAACCGTGCAGATCTCCGGGCTGCGCGAGCTACAGCACGATCTTGCCGACCGAAACCGCAAAGACTCACTCCAGCTTCTGCGTATCCAGAATGATTTGAATTCGTTAGCGCTGGGGATGCGCGATATGCTGGACAACGACGAGCCCTACCCGCTCACTGCGTGGTCCGCGCAATTCCAGCGCATCCGGGCGGACCTTGACGACGCTCTTCATCGCGAGGAGCAGGTTGCTGTCGCCCACCGCACACCCGAGCAGCGGGAATTTCTTGGGCATTCTCTGGCTCAGTTCTGGGATGCCGTCGATCGCACCTTTGCCCTCGCGCGGGAGGGCAACGAGAAAGAGGCACAAAGCGAGATCAGAGACTCGTTGCAAGCCCGCCAAGCGGCCCTGAGCACCGCCGTGGCCCGCCTGCTGGTGCAGAACAACGAGAGTGAGGAGCAAGCTGCACTCCGTATCGGCCAGATTTATGATCGGGTGCAGCGGCAGGTGTATATCTTCCTGATTGCCATTCTGCTGGCGATTCTGTTCACGAGCTTGTATCTGATCCGCTCCAATCGCCGGCTGTTTGCCCAACTCGCCGCCTTGTCGGAGCAGCGCAGCGAGCTGGCCCAGAAGCTGATCTCGACCCAGGAGTCGACGCTGCTTTACATCTCCAGGGAACTGCATGATGAGTTCGGCCAGATTCTCACCGCGATTGGTTCGATGCTCAGCCGTGCAGGAAGTCATGCGCCAGAGGGATCACCCCTGCGCGGAGAGATCCGGGAAGTGGCTGAGATGGCGCAATCAACGCTCGAGAACGTTCGCAGTCTGTCGCAGGCGCTGCATCCGGTCATGCTGGACGAAGCGGGCTTGGAAAGCACGATTGACTGGTATATTCCCGTGGTGGAAAGGCAAACTGGAGTTGACATATCCTATGAAAAATCCGGGAACTCCTTCCCCGTTGATGGCAGCCTGGGAGTTCACATTTATCGCGTCTTACAGGAAGCCTTGAATAACGTCACGCGCCATTCTGGGGCTCATCGCGCGTGGGTGCGGCTGCGCTTTTTGCCGAATGGCCTGGAACTGGAAGTGGAAGATCGTGGGAAAGGTTTTGTGTCACAACCGGCAAAGGCAGGTATTGGGCTGGTAGCCATGCGGGAACGGGCTGAACTGTTGGGCGGAAACATTGAATTTCTGCACCCGCCGGAGGGCGGAACTCTCGTACGATTGAAAGTTCCCATCGAGAAGTCGGAGTCGCATGTCCAATAAGATTTCCGTCTTGCTGGTCGACGATCACAGCCTGGTACGCCGGGGATTTCGGCGCATCCTCGAGGACGCCCCGGACATTGTCGTCGTTGGGGAGGCTGGTGACGGCGAAGAGGCGGTTCGTCTGGCGCAGGAACTGAAGCCTCGTTTGATTGTGATGGACTGTGCCCTGCCGGGCATCAATGGACTCGTTGCCACCCGGCGCATTCTTGAGAAGTCTCCTGCGATTGCCGTTCTCATGCTGAGCATGCATTCCGAAGACACTTGGGTGCGACAGGCGCTTGATGCCGGCGCGCGGGGTTACATTCTGAAAAGTGCCGTGGACATGGAATTGGTGACGGCGATCCGGCGGGTGGCCGAAGGCGAGACAGTACTTGATCCCCAGATAGCACGTCCCGCCGCGCTAAAAGGTGAGCGGGACTACGGCCTGACCGTGCGGGAACTGGAGATTTTGCAGCTCATCGTGGATGGGAAATCGAACAAGGAAATTGCCGCCCAGCTTGATCTCAGCGCCAACACCGTCGCCGTGCATCGAGCCAACATTATGGATGCGCTCGGCATTCATAAGACCGCCGAACTCGTGGTTTATGCCATCCGCAATGGGCTGGTGAACATTCCGTGAATCGCAGGTCGTTCCTCCTGGGACTCGCTGGTCTGGCGTCCGCTCCCGCACTAGGCCTCGAGTCGTTCGGCGCCCCGCAAACCTCATCTCCCGGATTTCGGCTGGTAGACGTCACGGGCCCTGCGGGTATTCGGTTTCAACACAATAGCGGTGCGTATGGCGGCAAGCTGTTGCCCGAGACTCTGGGCTCTGGCTGCGCATTTCTCGATTATGACGGGGACGGCTGGCAGGACATTCTCCTGATCAATGGCATGGACTGGGCAGGCCACAAGCGGGGGCGGAGCACTCTCAAGCTATATCGCAACAATCGCAACGGTACTTTCACCGATGTGACTCGAAAAGCCGGTCTCGACCTCCAGATGTATGGGGTGGGCGTCGCCGTCGGCGATTACAACAATGACGGCTTTCCTGACCTCCTCATCACGTGCGTGGGACAGAATCGGCTGTTCAAAAACACCGGTAAGGGCAACTTTGTCGACGTGACTCAGTCCAGTGGCTTGGCGGGACGGCAGGCGCTCAGTACTTCGGCTCTGTGGTTCGACTTCGATCGCGATGGCCTGCTTGATCTGTTTGTCTGCAATTACGTGAAGTGGTCGCCCGATCATGATGTGTTTTGCAGTCTTGACGGCAAGCACAAGTCCTACTGCACTCCTGAAGCTTACCGCGGCGAAACTTGCTGGCTCTTCCATAATCGTGGCAACGGAGCATTCGAAGATGTCACGGCTCCCAGTGGAATTTTCGACAGCAGTTCGAAATCGCTCGGCGTCGCCATGCTCGATTACGACCAGGATGGGTGGCCTGACCTGCTCGTCGCCAACGATACCCAGCCGAACAAGCTTTACCGAAACGGTCGTAACGGCACCTTCAAGGATGTGGCCGTGGAAGCAGGGATCGCCTTTAGCGCTGACGGAAAAGCCCGGGCCGGGATGGGAGTGGATGCGGCCGATTTCGATAACTCAGGCGTTCCTGGCGTGGCAATCACCAATTTCGACAACGAGATGATTGGGTTGTATCGGGCGCAAGCGAAGGGCGTCTATGAAGACGTTGCTACCCAGGCTGGGGTTGGATTGCCTTCCAAGACCACCTTGGGGTTCGGTTGCCTGTTCTTCGATGCCGACCTGGATGGCAATCTCGACCTGGCCGCCGCCAATGGCCACATTGACGATACAGTGCGCAATATCCGAGGCAATGTTGGCTACGCGCAGCCACCTCAGTTTTTTCTGAATACCGGAGCTCGCAGCTTTCGCGATGTGAGTTCGGAAATTGGCGATGATTTCCGCCAGCCGAAGGTCGGACGCGGACTGGCGTATGGGGACTTCGATCGCGATGGCGATCTTGATCTTCTCATGACCACCAATCAGGGACCTGCGTTTCTCTACCGCAACGACCAACTCGCCGGCAATCGCAGCGTTCGTCTCCGGCTGGTCGGTACAGAATCCAATCGCGACGCCATCGGAGCTGTCGTACGCATTTATCACGGCAGCACAACCCAGTCGCGCCTGGTCAAAAGTGGATCGAGCTATCTGTCGCAGTCGGAGCTGCCGGTTACTTTTGGGATTGGGAAACACGACGGAATTGATCGCGTCGTCATTCAATGGCCGAACGGCAGAACCGAAGAGCACAAGAATCTTGCGGCAGGCCGTGCGTACCGGTGCGTTGAGGGTAAGGGGATCAGTTCGAAGAGTGGATTCTAGAGGGTCTCCTCCGACGCATGATTGAAAGGCACGTGAAGAGATGTTTCTGACGTCCCTACCGGGGCTTGCTCCAATTTCCCCATTTTCCCCAGCGCTGAAAGCGCTGGGCTATTGTCGCTACGCCCCGCCGGGCTGTCTGTATGTACTTCTCTGCCTCCCGTCCGGCTCGGAAATTGCTTCTCACCTACACACTGAAGACGTGCCCTGATGCAACTCTAGTATTTTTTCACGATTGTGCTAACTGGCGAGGACCTCTACATTCCCTCCCATCATCGTCCTCATGCAGCGCATCGCAACCGCCGCCTGACGGACCCCACGACGCGAGAGTACACTGCCGGGAGCAGCCGGTGGCAGACAGCTGAATGCTGATCTGGGGCTGCAACCGGCAGTGAACTCATTTTGGTCTTATTCCACGTTCCCTCCTTCAAAACTGCACCATTTTTGTTGTGCACCATTTTTGTTGCACCATTTTTGTTGCTGCATTGCTTAGGCAATTGCGCTACCATGCCACCCTTACGTACTCCGTTCGTCAGATAGCCTCCGAGAACCGGGGGCCAATTACGGCCCAGTTTGATGTGATTAGATTGTTAGGGGGTGCTATGGCTGACCAGGAGACGAACCGTTGGCGGGCATTCTACGTGGCAGCCTACCTGGAGCGAGATCCGGCGAGAGTAACCGGACGAATTGAAGAGGCCGAGGAGGCCATGGCGCAACGGCAAGAGGAAACCGCAGTCAATCGCCGCAACAGAAATGTTGAGGCGGAACGCCGGACCCTGGCGCTCTGCCTGCAAGATTTACGCATGCTCCGGCAGAGATGTTCCAGTCCTCACAGCGAAGCCACAAAATAATCTTTCAAGGTTTAGAAAAAACTCGCGTGGCCGCCTGATTCACCGCGGCGGCCTTAGGCGTGTCAAAAAACCGGCCTCCATACAATACCGGCCGGTAATAGTTTTCTACTATTGTTGCCTGCCGGGTTCACCACTAGATTGCTCAGCATCTTTTCGGCTCGACTTTGAGTCAATCGGGTTCCTGTCGCCAATTCGATCTTCTGTGGGGTGGGATTTGAAACGGTTACTCCTGCTGTTTCTCCTGTCTTTTGGGTTCTCTGCCTTGGCGCAAAGCAACTACGCGGTGCTCGGTGGCAGTATCAGTGATCCGCAGCAGCGCCCCATCAGCGGGGCCGCCGTCCAGCTTAAAGCCGCGAATACGGGTGCGATTCGGCACGTAGTCACAAACGAGCAAGGGCTTTTCGAGGTTCCGGGACTTCTTCCGGGAGACTACCAACTTAGCATGCAGGCCCAGGGGTTTGCCCCGGCCAAGGAATCGCTGCGTCTCGAAGTCGGACAACAGCTGACCGTCGCGGTTCGGCTCAAGCTGGGCTCGGTGGACGAAACGGTGGAAGTAGACGCCCCGGTTGAAGTCTTGCGCACCAAGGATGCCAGTGTTGGCGAAGTCATCGAGCCGCAATCGATCCGTGAGCTTCCGCTCAACGGGCGCATGTTGATTGACCTGGTGCTCACCGTGCCCGGCGCGCATGTGGGTCATGGTGCGCAAACCGGTGACATGAATCCTTTATATTGGCGGCCCGGACAACGGTCCGCGGTGAGCATAGCGGGCAGCCGTCCCAATGGAAATTATTTTCTGCTTGATGGCGCAGCCAATACCGATCCGACGTTCAACACCGTTAATCTAAGCCTCTCGCCGGATGCGGTGCAGGAATTCAAAGTCCAGACCGGCAGCTACTCGGCGGAAATGGGCGGAGCCGGTGGCGGTCAGATCAACGTTGTCACCCGTTCCGGCTCGAATCAGTTTCACGGGACAGCCTACGAATTTCTTCGCAATGGCGCTATGGATGCCACACCGTTTGCAGCGATGGGCAACAATCATCTCGTCCAGAACAATTTCGGCGCTTCCTTTGGCGGACCCATTGTTCACAACAAGACTTTCTTTTTCGTGAATTATGAAGGGTTCCGCCACGCCATGGCGGACACCATGATCGACACCGTCCCATCGGACATGGAAGCGATGGGCGACTTCAGCATGAGCGGTGCAACAATCTACAACCCGTTCAGCTCGCATCCTAACCCGAACTTCGATCCGAGCAAGCCGGTCACCCCCAAAAATCCGCAAATCATTCGCGATCCCTTTCCCGGAAACGTCATCCCGCAGAACATGATCAATCCCGCCGCCCAACGGTTTTTGCAGAAATACGTGCCCCAACCCAATGCGGGCATGGGAATGGCCATGGGCGCTGTCGGCTGCGGCATGACCATGATGGGGTCGCCCACCGTGCTTGGCGCCGGTACGGACTGCAACAATTACCTCGATGATCGCAACGAACTTCACACCAACAACCAGGGCACGGTACGTATTGACCACACGTTTGCCAATGGGGACAGCCTGACTGGGCGTTACTCGCTGAGCAGCGAGAATGGATTCATGCCACAGAACCTGCCCGGCTTCGGCTCTTTCCACGACAATTTCTCCCAGCATGGCAGCATCGCCTGGACGCGGGTGGTCAGCCCGCGCATGGTCAATATCGCCACGGTCACCGCTTCCCGGCTGGTGATGCGCCGCAACGAACAGAATGCCAACCTCAATGACATCGTCGGCCAGCTTGGCATTCAGGGAATCGGGTTCGGCGGTGCGGGGGCGTGGGGGGCTCCTTGGTTTAGTGTGCAGGGCTACTCGGGGATGGGCGACACTTTTGCTGCCACTCCCATGCATGCATGGGACACCTTGTTGGAAGGGCGCGATCACCTGAGTTGGCAACGCGGCCGGCACAGCCTGAAATTCGGCGGAAGCTATCGCCGGTTCATTTGGCCCATGTGGGGTTTTTTCCAGAACCGCGGCTACTACCAGTTCACTAACGGCTTCACCACGCAAACCGCTACCGCTGACGGCACCGGTTCAGCGTTGGCCAGCTTTCTTCTGGGGCTACCGGCGGTGAAACAGCGCCAAGCCGGCATTCCTCAGATGCAACTGCGGCAGTGGTATGCGGACGGTTTCATCCAGGACAGTTTCCAACTGACTCACACCACCACTCTGGAGATGGGCGTTCGCTACGATTACATGAATCCGCTGGTGGACATCAGTTACACCAATTCCAACCTCATTTTTCAAAATGGCGTGCCATCGGTCTTCATCGGCGGACAAAATGGCTATCCCAAAGGGCTGAAGTATCCGAACACTAACAACGTCGCGCCCCGGCTCGGGATATCCCAGGCTATTCCCAAATACGGCGTAGTGATTCATAGCGCATTTGGGATTTTCTATACTCCCGTCGACATGAACACCTGGTGCAACCAGCGCCACAATGTGCCATACGTGTTCCCGGAAACCCAGCAGAGCGACAACTTCATTCCCTCGGCGTCTTTGATCTCCTCAGGCTTTAATTTCGGACAGCCGGTGCTGGGACGGACCACGGTTAGCTTCACCGCCATGGACCCGCACGCGCCTTCGCAGTACATCGAGCAGTGGAGCCTTTCGGCGGAGAAGAGCCTGGACCGGGCAACTACGCTTGAACTGGGATACCTCGGCTCCCATGGCGTGCACTTGCAGCGGGCGCACCTGATTAATAACGCCCTTCCAGGTCCGGGTCCGATCGGGCTGCGCCGTCCGTTCAAGACCATCAGCTTCGTGCCGAACACAGTTCTGCCGGCCAATGTGAATGTGGTGAGTACAACGTTCCCAGTCAGCACCGTCAATCTGCTGGAGAACACGGCTCAAAGTTGGTACGAGGCCGGGTACGTGAATGTGCGCCGCCGCTTCTTCCATGGCCTGACCTTCCTCGGCAACTACACCTGGTCAAAGAACCTCAGCGATGCGCCCGATTTCCGCTCGCCCATGTTTGAGGCTTCCATCCCACAAGACAATAACGACTTGGCCGCGGAAAAAGGTCCGGGGTGCGACATTCGTCACCGCTTTGCGCTCAGCGCTGTGTATGCATTGCCGGCGCTTCCCTACGGCGGTGCCCTACACGCTGTGACCAAGGACTGGACTGTCTCCAGCGTGTACCAGATCCAGACCGGCTTTCCGTTCACGGTCTCGGTCTTCGGTGACACGGCGAATTCCGGCACCGTGCTGGGTGAAAATCCGGTTCGCGCCAACTACTACACCGGCCAGTCGATCTTTCCTTCCGGCACGCGCACGGCGAATCGCTGGTTCAATACCGCTGCATTCGCAGCACCGGCAGCGTTCACTTTCGGGGACGTTGGGCGGAATTCGATTTACGGCCCCGGCCTCGAGACCCTGGATCTTGCGCTGGTGCGCGATTTCGGGTTGACCGAGCGGATGAAGTTCCAATTCCGCGGAGAGTTCTTCAACGTGCTCAACCACACCAACCTGGGCACACCTGACCGTTTCGTGAACACGCCGCAGTTCGGCACGATCACGCAAGCCACCACTCCCGGCCGTGAGGTTCAGTTGAGCGCGCGGCTGACGTTCTAGGGAGCCGGGGCAAGGCGGCCGGGAATGCCGTCATTCTGAGCAACTGGCCGGGCGGCGAAGAATCTCGAGTGCATAACTGTGAAATTGAGAGAGAGAGATCACTTCGCGGACTCACCTCCGCTCAGCAAGACATCCCCCGGCGGCCTGCTCTCTGTTGCCCTGCTCCCTACCCCCTGACACCTGGGTTTCAATTACACTGAACTCAGGTGGGTCTTAACATTCCCCATTTACGGCGCTGGTTTGCCACGGGCGCGATAGGTGTAGCCGTAATCGTTCTGGGCTCCTACCTGATTGCCCGTTGGCGGCTCAGTCATGCGGCAAAAAGCATTCCACAGAAGCTAAATATCCAGGTCCAGCAAACGGCGGAAGGATTCACGATCTCGAAGTCCGAGGAAGGGCGCACCATCTTTACGGTCCGCGCGGGGAACGCCATCCAGTATAAGGAAGGCGGCCACGCTGAGCTCCACGACGTAAGCATCACCGTTTACGGCCGCGACTCGAGCCGCTTCGATCAGATCTATGGTTCGGATTTCGACTACAACCCGCAGTCGGGAATCATAACCGCCAAGGGCGAAGTGCAAATTGACCTGCAATCAAATCCCGCCGGGGCTCGACAACCTGACCAGGCAAGTCCCAGAGAACTCAAGAACCCGGTGCACATAAAGACCAGCGGCCTGGTCTTTAACCAGAAAACCGGGGACGCCTCCACGCCGGAAAAGGTTCAATTTGGAGTCGCCCAGGCTGCCGGATCGGCAATTGGCGCTACGTACACGGCCAAAGAAGGTGTGCTCGACATGCATTCGGATGTCAACCTTGTGCTCACCGGGCCGACTCCAGGCACTTTGACCGCTCGGCGCGGAACGCTTCGCAAGGATCCGCGGCAGATCGATCTCGATCAGCCACACATGGTGCATGGCACCCAGCAGTTCGAATCGGACCATGGAACGATTTTCCTGCGCGAGGACGACACGGTGGACCGTGTGCTCGGTACTGGGAATGTGCGTATCCACGTTAACGGACGCTCTCCGATGGAGGCTCGCTCGGAACGTGCTGAGCTATTCATGACCGACGAGCAGGGCAACATCCGTACCGCGGTGCTCTCCGGCAAGGTGCAAATGGAGAGCTCGGGCGTGCAGCCCGCGCACGGCAGCGCGGGACGCGTAACCCTGAATTTTTCCGGCAAGAACCTGATGACCACGGCTCGCGCCGAAGAGAATGTGAAGCTGGTCCAGCAACACGTACCTGGAACACAGATCGTGCAGAACAGTTCTGGCCAAGCGAACAATTCCCAGGATATTGAAATCACCGCGCCGGTTATAAACTTTTTCGTCGAACAGGGCCGGCGGCTTAGACGCGCTGTAACCTCGGGCGCCGCTCAAATCGCCATACTTCCTGCCAGGGGAGCTGCTGGTCAGCGCACCTTTGTTACAGCAGGTAAGTTCGACGCCAGGCTCGATGAGCGCAGCCGTTTGCATTCCGTCCATGGCGAGCCTGATGCCAAAATCCTGAACAACGCGCCCGGCGAGGTTGACCGCGTGAGTACCAGCCGTATGCTGGATGCGTTTTTCGGGCCCGCCGGCGGCATAGAATCCCTCGTCGAGGTCGGAAGCGTCGCTTACGTTGACGCCAATCTCAAAGCCTGGGGGGAGCGCGCCCGCTACACGCCTTCCGATCAAATGCTCTATCTGACCGGCTCGCCGCGCGTGATCGATGGCGGCATGACCACCACGGCTCGGAGCATGCGCATGAACCGGGCAAGGGGAGATGCCTTCGCGGATGGCGACGTGAAGAGCTCTTACAGCGATCTCCAGCCGCAACCGAACGGCGCGCTGCTGGCATCCTCCAGCCCCATCCACGTCACAGCCCGGAATATGGTTACCCACCAAAATCCCGGAGTCGCCACCTATACGGGAAAGGCGCGTCTCTGGCAGGATGCCAACGTCGTGGAGGCTCCCAGCATCGTATTCGAGCGCGAGCGCAGATCGGTGACCGCCTATGGAAGCGCCACAACGCCGGTGTCAACTGCGCTGGTGCAAACCGACAAGAATGGCAACGAGACTCCAGTCAATATCACTTCGAAGAGCCTCATTTATATCGACAACGAACGGAAGGCGCACTTTGAAGGTCGAGTGGTGGCGAAAAGCGCTGATGCCACCATGACCGGAAACCAGGTGGATGTCTATCTTCGGGCGCGGGGTCCAGGTGCCGCCGTTCAAAATTCAGCACAGCCGGTTGCGGGCGCAAGCCAGATCGAGAAGATCATTGCGGAGGGTCAGATTGTCATCGTGCAACCGAACCGCCGGGCGCAGGGAGACCACCTGGTCTACACGGCGTCAGACGACAAATTCGTGCTGACGGGTGGTCCGCCTAGCATTTTTGATGCCGAACGCGGCAAAGTGACCGGGGATTCGTTGACTTTCTTTAGACGCGATGATAGGGTGCTGGTGGAAGGCGAGGCGAAGTCCCCCACGGTGACCCAAACGCGAGTGGCAAGATAAATGCACACGCTGGCAACCGACGGAATTGGAAAGACTTATCGTGGACGCCGGGTTGTAAATGGGGTCAGCCTTCAGGTTCTGCAAGGTGAAGTGGTTGGCTTGCTTGGCCCCAATGGCGCGGGCAAAACCACATCGTTTTACGCCATCGTCGGCCTGATACCCCCCGACACAGGTCGCGTGCTAATCGACGACGAAGACATTACAGATGTGCCTATGTACCTGCGGGCACGAGAGTACGGGATCAGCTATCTCCCGCAGGAGCCGTCGGTTTTTCGTAAGCTAACGGTGGAGGAGAACATCCTGGCCGTGCTGGAGGCGCAGCCCATCTCCTGGCACGAACGCCGGGAAAAGATGGAAAAGCTGATGGAGCAGCTTGGGCTGCAGCACATCCGCAGGAACCGCGGGTGGGCGTTATCCGGGGGTGAACGGCGGCGTGTGGAAATCGCCCGCTGCCTGTGTATCAGCCCGAAGTTCATTTTGCTCGACGAGCCGTTCTCGGGAATTGACCCAATTGCCGTGCTCGACCTGCAGAAGATAATCTCGGACCTGAAGGCGAGCGGGATCGGACTTTTGATTACTGATCACAACGTTCGCGAAACGCTTTCCGTTACTGACCGGGCATACATCATTAATGAAGGACGAATCTTCCGTGCCGGTACGCCGGAAGAACTCGGTAGCGACCCGGAAGTCCGGCGGGTGTATCTGGGCGAGAGTTTTTCGCTGGTGTAGGAAGAAAGTTCTCAGTTCCCATTTCTCAGTTCTTCAGGCTGAAAACCGAGAAATGGTAACCGAGAACTGGCTAACAAGCGCTATGACGGAAGTCACGTACTCGAATCGCCGGTGAGAGAGATAATAAGGACGGAATAGGGTCTCATGGTTTTACTGCAACATAGATTGAGCCTGAAGGTCTCGCAGAGACAGATCCTGACCCCGGGCCTCGTGCAGATGGTCAGCGTGCTTGCGCTCAACAAGCTTGAGCTCAAGGACATGATCAACTCCGAGATGGTCGAAAATCCGGTTCTTGAGGAATTGGAAGACAGCGTGCCGCTGGTCGACGACGTTAGCCGCCGCGAAGAAGAACGCGAGCATCCCGCTGCCGCCGAAGAGAACCCCATCACTGCGGTCGAAAAGAAAGATCCATTCGAAGAGATTGATTTCGGGTCTTTTTTCCAGGAGTACCTGGATCCGGGCTATCGCAGTCCCGGCGAAATGGAAGAAATCGAGCGGCCGTCCTTTGAAAACTTCCTCTCCAAGCCCAGCAACCTGACCGACCACCTGATGTGGCAGCTAGGCTCGATTCCTACCCGGCCGGACGTACGAGAAGCCGCGGAACAAGTCATTGGCAACCTGAATGAGGACGGGTACCTGATCGCAACCGACGAGGAACTGCTGGGAGTGGCTCCTCCCGCTTCTCCGGAAGATGATGCCGCCAAGTCGGGCAGCGTGGTTCTAGAGGCTGCGGCCCTGGGACTCGGGGCGGAGGCCGAGGAGTCGTCCGAAGCTGGCGGGCAGGTCCATCTCCCGGAAGCGGCGAGCTCAAGCGATTGGAGCGTGTCGGGAGAAACTGCCACGACATCAGCCATTCTAGTGGCGCCCGCTCCGGTTGCGACATCGGCCTCCAGTGCCGAAGCGCCTGCGCGGCCGGTGGTGTACACTCCCATAAAATCTAATTTCGATCTGGCGGCCCTGCAGGAAGCCATTGAGATTGTTCGCCAGCTGGATCCGCCGGGCGTTGCCTGCCGTAACCTCCGCGAGTGCCTGCTCTACCAACTGCGGTTCCATCAGCGGAATCTGGAGCAGCACAAGAATGGGATTCACAACGGAAACACTGCGGAAGTGATCGCGGACGCAATCGCGATGGTTGACCAGCACCTCCGTTTGTTGCAACTGAAGCAACACAAAGAGATCGGCAAGGCGCTGGGGCGTCCCGTCGAAGCCGTGGCCACTGCCCTGGAATTCATCAAGACGCTCGATCCGCGACCTGGCCTACGTTACAACAAAGTCCAGCCGCGGCTGATCGAGCCGGACGTGGCTTTCGTGAAGCATGGCGACGAATGGCTGGTAGTGATGAATGATGAAGATCTCCCCACGCTCCGCCTCAATCCAGCCTATCGACGACTGCTCACCAAGGACGTCAACGACAAGGACACGCGCAACTACGTGAAGGAGCGCTACAAGAGCGCCATCCAGCTCATCAAGAACATCGAGCAGCGTAAGCAGACGATCATGAAGGTCTGCTATGCCATTGTGGGGCGGCAGCAGGATTTCCTGGAAAGAGGCATTGACCAGCTAAAACCCATGATGATCAAGGAGGTGGCCGAAGAAATCGGCGTGCATCCATCCACCGTCAGCCGTGCGGTGGCCAACAAGTACGCTCACACACCACAGGGCGTATTTGAATTGCGTTACTTCTTCAGCGAGAGCGTGAACGGGCCGGAAGGCGGCGCGACTTCGTTGCTGATCCTGAAGCGGCGCGTCAAGAAGCTTATCGAGGAAGAAGACCCCACCCGGCCGTTAACCGACGAACAGATCACCCGCATCCTCCAGTCGCAGGGTATCCAGGTCACTCGCCGAACGGTTGCGAAGTACCGGGAAGACATGCGCATCCCCAGCACGCACCAGCGCAGAGTGAAGAAGTGAAATTTCTGGTTGTTGATTTCTGATTGTTGATTGGAGCCTTCCACCACCAGAAATCGAGCGATCGGAAGTCACCTTAACCGGTTATGCCCAAAGAGTTCAGTTTAGGACCCCGGGAGGGCGCACGATGAACGTGGAATACACCGGAAGACAGTATGAAATCACTCCTGCCATTCGTAAGGAAGTGGAAACCGGTCTTACTAAAATCAAAAAAATATTAGGCGATAAGTTCGATACCAAGGTCATTCTTGCCGTGGAGAAGCATCGGCACAAGGCGGAAATTACCGTCAGTCCGCGCAACGGACCGATTGTCGGTTTGGCCCAGGCCAGCGACATGCTGTCAGCCGTCAACGAGGCTCTTGAACACCTGGAAAAACAGGCGGTGAAATACAAGACCCGCTGGCGAACCAAGAAACGCCAGCCGCATAAAGGCTGGGACGGCGAAGGCAAACAGGTGGCGTTACAGGCGGCGGTGGGAACGACGGAAAGAACCGCGGTTCCCATTGTCGTACACAAGTTTCCGCAGGTCTCGCGGACAACTGAGGCTCACCTGGTACGCTCCAGCGATTCGGTTGCACTGCGTCCGCTGACGCTGGAAGAGGCAATCAAAGAAGCTCAGTTCCGCGATCGCGACGTTTTCGTCTTCCGCGATCCGAAAGGCAGGCTGATGGTTCTACACCGCACCCGCGACGGCAAGATGGAACTGATCGAAGCACCGTAAAAAGTAACAAAACCAAACTGGGAAAGGAGCACGCGAGTGCTCCTTTTTTATCTGGCTGAGAAGCTGCCGGTCTCAGCCGAGATTGCTTATGCGGCATCGCTACCTAAGAAACGCTGCTTCTCTTTCCACGCCTCTTACCAAAGTAACCTTCGCTGAAAACTTTTCAATAATTACCGAGAGGCCGATATCCGAGCCGTTGTACAAGTAACTGCACATAGCTCACTTTGGTTACCTTGTTGATAATAAGCGCGGGTTCATAATGCTTGTTGAAGCTCTGTGAAGGCTGAAACAGAGTACACGAGTTTCAAGACAAACGATCCTCCCTCCATGCAGGCTTCAGCCAGATTCGCGAGCAAGCTTGCATGCGTAGTCGCTTTCGAACGTCGTTAAATCAAGTGCTCCAGAGCACGCTCATGGTAGAGAACATGCCGATCACACTGTATCCGACCATCATTAATCCGATGCGCGAGCGATGCTTGATCGGGTTTCAGCGCAATAGGCGGAAGCGCATCAGCAAGCGAGCGGGCTTCTCACTGCTGGAACTGGTAATAGTAGGCGCGATTTTACTAATTACGACCGCAATGGCCGTACCGATTTTTCAGAATGTCAGACGAACTTATCAACTCCGCGGTGCAGTGGTGGACCTCGCTTCTTTGTTGCAAAGATCCAGGATGTTTTGCGTACGAAATAACCGCTTGGTTCCTATCCAAACCGCGGGGGGGAATACGCAGGTTTTTCTTGATTCGTTTCCGGTGGGAGCACCCAACGGCGCAATTGATGCCGGCCAGGGTGAGCCCCTGGTGCAGTTGCCAGCTAACATCACTCAGACGAATGCGGGAGCTCCCCTCATTCCTGCGGCCACGCTGGGTTTCGCCAATCCCCAGGATCCGCCTGCACGTTTCAACGGCCGAGGGTTGCCCTGCGCGTTCAATGGGGCGATCTGCACTAACTACCTCCCTGGCGGCGGCCCTGGCGGCGGCTTCGAAGTCGGCTTTGTGTATTACCTAAAACAAAACCTCAACGGACAACAAACGTGGGCTGCCGTTTCCATAACGCCGGCAGGTCAGGTGAAGACGTGGAGTTATTCGGGCGGCAATTGGACAAACATTTAGACAACGCGGTGGAATAGTCGGTGAAAGACGTGAAATCCAGAAAAAGCATTCGATTGAGGAAAGATTGCAGTAGGCCGCAACGCGGCATGAGCATGATCGAGCTGTTGATTGCCATGACCGTTCTTGCTGTCGGTATGGGAGGGATGGTGGTTGTGTTTGCCTCGGCAATCGCGGGCAACGGTACAGCCAAGTTCGACACCGCGGGGACCATGTTGGCGCAAACGGTGCTGGAACGGATTGCCGCACAACCTGCCAATACCGCCGCAAACATCACTATGACAGATTGCAATCCAGGTGGTGCACAGAACTGGACGATTGCGACCGCACCTGGTGGCGCGTTGCTCGATACCAATTACAACATCGACTGGATTAACCAGGCCTATGCCGCAGTGCCTGCCAACTACAAGATGCAATTCGTGGCCTGCGGCAGCAACGGACGGCAGGCTACCTTTGATGTGCGCTGGAGCGTGCAGGCGGTCAGCGCCAACACACGGTTAATCACCGTGTCGGCACGCCCTGACGTAGGCGGGAAACAGAGTGTTATGTTCGCCCAACCGATCACGCTGCGCGGGATTGGAGGCACATAATGCATCGCCCCCATTCAACTTATCACCATAGCAAATCCGGTTTTACATTGCTGGAAGTGCTCATCGTGCTGGCCATCATGCTCATACTCATGGCCGGCATCTTCGCGCAGGTGAACAAGCTTCAGCAGGTTTATAAAACCGAAGAAACCAAGGTGGACTCGACTGCGGAAAGTCGCAACCTGCTCGACGAGATCACCCGCGAACTCCACCAGGCCGGGTACCCGGGCGACAATTTGTTCAACCCCAACGCTCTCGCCGTTCCCGCCGTAAATGACGCAAGAGTGGCAGTCGGTCTGGTCAGGGTATCGCCATCCGAACTTTGGTTTGAAGGCGATATCGATAACGATGGTGTCGTTGACGTTGTCGATTACAAGCTGATGGACAGCAACGGCAATCCGGTAGCTGGTGGCAGCACGTGCCCCTGCACGCTCGAACGCAGCCAGCTTCGGAAGCAGGATGCCGCTCCTTTGGCTCAGCCGGCTCCCGTTTACGTGTCGGGCTTGAGCAACGTTCTCAATAGCGCTGGCGTTGGTGCAGCCGGCGCTTCCCTGGCGCTCACCGGCAGTAGTCACGGAATCGCGAATGATGTTGCTTATGCCGCATATAAGACTCCGAGCGTCTTCACCGCCCTGGACCAGAACGGCAACCCAGTGGCTATGCCCGTGGACTTGAATAATGCCGTGGCCCTTGCAAGAGTCAAGTCCATTATCGTGACGGTCAATACCCTGACCCTCTCGGCAGACCCGTCGACCCAAATGCGGATACCGTCCACGGTCACAGTCACCGCCAAAATCAATAACTGACATGAACACACGAATCAATTCGCAATGCCTCGCCAGAACTAGAGGCGGGCTATTCTGCCCGCAGGTGGTAGGCCTCTTATGCAAAACCGTGCTTATGAGTGCCGCGGTCATGGTTTTGGCTGCTGCGAGCAGCGCTCAGTCTTCGGACCAGTCCTTGGCAGATGTGGCACGACATAAGAAGCCCGCTCACAGAGCTGCCCGCGTCATAACCAATGATGACATTCCAAGTGTTGCAACCGCACCTGAACCATCTCCGAAAGTAGCTGGATCAGATAGCAAAGACATCTTCCCCTCAACCAATTCTTCCGCGGAGCCGGGGGCTAAGCCCTCGCCGTCTCAAACGAAGAATTCCAAGCCGGGCGTCACGGTTAAGGGATTGCTGACCAACGGCAGTCTCCAGCAGGCTCAAGCGTTGCTGGAGAACGCCAAACATGATCGGCAGACATTGATCGACAACTACGACAAGGTCAGGCGCAAGCTGGCAGAAACCAATGATGAATCGCTTCGACGAGTCTATTCCGATTCGCTGGCGAGACAGGATGAAAGCCTGGCCAGGCAGGACAAGATCATTGCCGAGGTTGAAAGTGCCATCCGCGCAACCCGGGGTGAAAACGCTGAAGGGGAACAAAAATGAAACGCAATGAACGAGGGATAGCACTGCTAACAGCTCTGTTCGCGTTGTTTTTGCTGACGGGCATCGGCATCGGATTGCTTTACCTCACCGATTCGGAAACTCTGGTCAATGGCAACTATCGGTCGTCTCAGCAGGCATATTTTGCCGCCATGGCTGGCCTGCAGAACGTCCGCGAACGCATGACCCCCGCCAACGTAGCGCCTCACCTGGTGGTTGGACCGCCCGCCACCCCCGGGAACGCAAACTCGATTGTCTACGTGGTGAACCCGGATGCAGCCACCAGGTGAGGCGCTGCAGCCGGGCCTGACCAGGACAATCAATTGTGTACGGAATTTCCGGCAGTCAGTGGCGGCGGTTGTCCAGGCGTAGGTAGTAACAACTACATGGCGCCCATTCCCGACGATACCGCCGCTCAACTGGGGGTTAATCCGGCCACTTTCACTGCGCTAGACTACCGCTGGGTGCGAATCGAGCGGAAAGTAAACGCAACGAATGCACCTTATTACGCCCAAGGCGCGGCAAACAATGGTGGCGTAACACCCAGCACACCCATTTGCTGGAATGGCGCCAGCGAACTGCCCCTCAACAGTTTTCCCGGCGACCCAAGTTGCTCGGCCGGCACCGGCAGCGATCCTCCGGGACATACACCCGTGTACGTATTGACTGCATTCGCCTCCACCCCCAATGGAGCGACTCGCGTCCTGCAGATGGAAGTGGCACAAGATCCGCCGCTGGTGACTCACGGTGCGGTCGATTCTCAGGACCACGTAAACCTAAATGGTTCGCTGACCGTTAACGGATACGATTTCTGCTCCTGTACGTGTACCACGACAGGTAATGGTAATAACCAGCAAACCACATGCACGAACCGGGTCACGGGCGCCATCGCGCCCACGTGCGACGGAACCCATTACTCCATTTATTCCGCCAGCACGGTGCAAAATCCGAATAATTCCGAGACCCTGGTCGCTGGCACCAGTCCGCCGGTCGTACAGAACCAGCCTTGGACCTGGGACGTAAATGAACTAGTGCAGAAGTACAGCACCGCGCCGGGTTCAGTTGACGTGACCGGCCCCCCGTACAATTGGAGCTGCACGTCGGGTAGTTGCGGCACACGATCCGGAGCTAGCCTTGGCGTGCCTCCCACCTTTCCACCCGACCCGCCGGTCAATCCCGTCGGTCCCGCGAACATGCAATCGCAGATTACGGTTGTACCTGGCAATGTGCAATTGACGGGCGGAAGCACCGGTAACGGGGTGCTGGTGGTCAATGGCAACCTAGACATTCACGGCGGTTTGCAGTTCTACGGCGTAATCATCGTCACCGGCGTGATCTCCTTCACCGGTGGCGGTTCGGACCATACCAACATTTACGGTGCGGTTATAGCTGGCCAGCAGTCGTACGTGGACAACACCTTGGGCGGGAGCGCCAATATCAGTTTCGACTTCTGCGCATTGCCTGGCGGCAACAGGAACTTTCCGCCGCGTGCGCTGGGCCTTCGAGATATCAACTTCTAGTCTAGCGGGGGCATCGCTGCCTACGCATAGATCCGGGGTGATTGCTTCGCGCGGGAAGTAGCGGGCAATCGCCCCGCACTTCTTCCACGATTCGCATTCCGTGGGGTTATCATGCCAATCGCTGGGAGGGCGCGATGCTCGAATTTGAATCGGTGCGCATGCAATTCCCCTCGGACGCGAACGTCATTGTTGGACAATCGCACTTCATCAAGACAGTAGAAGATCTCTATGAGGCGGTTGTAGGCACGGTTCCGCAGGCTAAGTTTGGCCTCGCTTTCAACGAGGCTTCCGGGCCCTGCCTGGTGCGCTGCGACGGCAATGATGACGAACTCAAGGTGGTAGCAGTCCGCAATGCGCAAGCCTTGGGGGCGGGACACGTCTTTGTGCTGGTAGTCCGCAATGCTTATCCCATCAACCTTCTGAAAGCTCTGCGCAACGTGGATGAGGTCTGCTCCATCTTCTGCGCAACCGCCAATCCGGTTGAGGTCGTGATCGCCCGCAGCGAGCAGGGACGCGGCGTGATGGGAGTGATCGATGGCAACTCGCCCAAAGGAGTCGAGTCAGACGCCGACGTCAACGCCCGCCAGGAACTGCTGCGGGAATTCGGCTATAAGCGCTAGAACTGGCTGGTCCAGGTCTCTAGTCGCGCCGACCGGCGATCACCTATCAATGGCTAGCGCGCCCGATCCGGCCAGCGCCAGCCCAAGGTTAGTGATCAGCAGGGTTAGGGCATACGCAAAGCCGTTGGCAAGGAAGAACCCGTTCTTCCCATGCACCAGAAGCACGGCGACCGACATGTCAATCGCCAGCAGGAGTGCCGCCACGCGGGTGAAAAGGCCGAGCCGCAGAGCGACCAAGAGCGACCACATTCTGCCTCTCCGGTGCGGAAACAACGGTTGCACTCGTCGTAAGCCTACTCTCCTTTTAATGAGTAAACCGATGTCGTTATAACCACTATAGCTTCAACAAAATCGTGCGGCCGCTTCCCTCACGCCTTCGAGCAGGCGCAGCAGGGAACGTAAGCGCGAATTGCTCATAGGACCCAGGACTCTCTTATTTAACTCCTCGACCGGACGGTCTAGTTCCTTCAGGATCTCCATTCCCTTCGCCGTGATGCGAGCAATGATCACGCGGCGATCATTCGTATTTCGACTGCGTGTACACCAGCCCGCCCGCTCCGTCCGGTCCAATAAACGCGTGATATCCGGGTCGCGGCTGATCATGCGGGTGGCTATCTCGCTGCATGCCAGGCCCGCTTTTCCAGCGCCGCGCAGGATGCGCAATACGTTGTATTGCGTCCCTGTCAGTCCGTGAGCCTTGAAGAGTTCGTCGAAATGACGGGCCAGTTGATCGGCCGTACGGGCGAGCGCAATCGCGGCTTCCTCCTCCAGGCTGGGGAAGGGCTTCGTCTGCTTGATCTCGGCCTGAATACTCTTGGCCACCATGGTCATTTTATTCGTTATAACGACTATTGTCAATCCGGCGACCGGCAAAATGCCCTGTCTATAAGCGATTGATCAGCGATGCGACGTATCCGGCGCCAAAGCCATTGTCAATGTTGACTACGCTGACATTGGAGGCGCAGGAGTTCATCATTCCCAGCAAGGCTGCGACGCCCTTGAACGCCGCGCCGTAGCCAACGCTGGTGGGAACTGCGATGACGGGGACACCAACCAACCCTCCCACCACGCTGGGGAGCGCCCCTTCCATGCCTGCGCAGACGATCACCACGCGAGCAGTCGTTAGCGAGTTGCGGTTGGCTAAAAGACGGTGAATGCCGGCCACACCGACGTCATAGAGGGGCTCGACGTCATTACCCATGGCCTCAGCTGTGACCACGGCTTCTTCCGCGACAGGGATGTCGCTGGTGCCGGCCGAGACCACCGCAATTTTGCCTTTGCCATACTTCTTGCAATCGCGTTTCAGCAGGATGGCGCGGGCCAAGGAACGGTACTCGGCCCTCGGGGTCTTTTTCTTAACTGAAACAAATTGTTTCTCGTCGGCGCGTGTGACCAGGACGTTGCGATTGTGTTGAGCCAAACGGGCAAAGATTCCGGCAACCTGGGCGGGTGTCTTCCCTTGCCCAAAGATGACCTCCGGCATGCCGGCGCGGAGTGCACGATGGTGATCGACTTTAGCGAATCCGAGGTCTTCGAAAGGAAGATGGCGCAAGCGTTCGACAGCATCGTCGGGCGAGAGATTCCCGCTGCGGACGTCATCGAAAAGTTTGCGGATGGAGTCGGCGTTCAAGAAGAAACCTGCAAATAGATTAGCACCCAGTCGCTTATGCGGCACTTCGGTGCCAGGCTTCCCCAGGCCGTGGCTTCGGCACTAAATGGCTTGCGGCGACGACGACCGGGCCTACACACCTACAGCTTCATCAGCACCCAGCCGCTGCCCGCGGTGTGGCGGCCGGCGAAACTCGTCTCCCTTATCGAGAGAAGCTGATGGAAACTACATCATCGCCGAGGAAGTTGAACGTAACTTGAGTTTCCGCTTCTACGGCGTGACCATTGAGTTGATAAGGATGATATCGCCAACGCTTCACGGCTCCGGCGGCGGCGCCGGCGAGGGCGCGATTGCCACTTAGAACGTCGACTTCCCTTACGGCGCCATCTTGGCCGATCACCGCTTTCAGACTGACTTTTCCAGTCAGGCTTGGATTGCCCGCAACCGGATACTTAAAACCGCTCTCCGGCGCCGCTGCAACATGCAGGCGTTCCGGCCGGGCCGGGACAGAAGCAGTTGGTGCCGGAGCAATGGGGGCAGGAGCCGCTCCAGCGGCGACAGGCGATACGGGAGTAGTCGAATCAGAAGCAGGAAAAGCCGGCAGGACGCGAATAATCGGGGAAGAGGGCTGGCTCTCCTCATGTTTGGCGGCAGCCAGTTGCAAGGGTGGCTTTAGGGCAGGGTTCTTTGCGGGTCTCTTGGCGGGCGACGACGACGATGGCAGAACTGTTTCCGGTTGAGTGGGCAGTGGACTAGGAACAGCAGCTTGGTGAATCGCGGAAACAGTCGGCGTTGCTTCTGCGGCTGGCGCAGGCCGTGCGCCTCGGCTATAGACAAAAAGACCCAGGGCTGCCATGCTGCAACCGGCAACCACTACCAACCTGAGCGTTCCCCGAGTCCTGGGTGTCGCAGTATCTGGATCCGATACTGCCAGATCCGTTTCGGCGTCTCTACTCGCTTGTGCCGGTTCTTCTTTGGCCGATGGCAGGTCCACGACATTGGTGCCGTATCGGGCCAAAGTCCCCATAAACGGTTGATTCTGAGCCGGATTGGCCGTTCGCAGCGAAATCTCTCCGGATGCAACCGCTCGCGGCACTTCGAATTCCGCCTTGGTTGCCGTCATCTCGACGAGGTTGCTCGCGGCCGGAAAGGCTTGCGTTTTCGCAACTGGGGCCGGAGCAGCATTCTCGATGACGCCAATAATGGGAAACCGGATGATCGGACCCCTGACCGTGAAATCCACGCTCTGACATAGCTTTTCGGCCAGCCGCCGTTGGCGCGGATTCAGCACTTCTTTAGGCAGTGCGTGAAAATTACGGAACGTCCACACCAAGTAAAGTCGTTCCCAAAGGGAGGGTTTGGCATAAAACGAGCCGACATTGCTCCTTAACTCTACGATACCTGTACGGACTAATTCTGAAACTGCTGCCATAGTTGCTTCACCGAGGACTGGTTTGGTTTGAAGGGCCTGATACCTTCTTGGGGGGAAGGAACACATTATACCCCGAAAATCACGTTATTTTATCAGCATCTCGGCGCCTCCGGGCCAACTTATTTGGACCGGCTGATTGGGGGACAATCTTCACGGGTCACGGCGCATGACCGGCCCATAAGTAGCCGTAAAGACGTAGAATCGGCCTTATGGAGCTCCTAACCGGGACCCAGATCGTCGATTTCAGGATTCGCGGCAACTACTTCAACCAGCACACGCTTCTGTCGCGAAGGCGGCCGCGGATACTCACCCCCGGTTGTAGAGTTCGAGCTTCAGGACGGCACGAAATCCCGGGGTCCTGTGCAGCCGCCATACCCAGACGGGATTGGGCGTAGAACTCCAGACCGCCCACAACATCTTTGGGGTAGGCACGATTTCACGCGCCGGCTGCGCCTTCTTCTCCGAGCATCGCGTAGATGGTGGGATTGGAGCACACTTCGTAGTACGAGCGGTCGGTCCAGCCCTTAAAGGAGGAGTTGCGAGGATCGATTTGCGGGATCTGACTCTCCCGCACCACGATTTTGCGGAAAATGTCGCTGCCCACCGGAACCAGCCCGCTATGCAGGCGAGAGCGCTCGCTGCCCCATAAGGCGGGCGCATCCAGATGGCGCGGCTCGAGGGAGATTTCTTTCTGCAACTTCGCGAAAGCCGCCGGGCTGATGCGTATCCCATTCAAGTTGTAACTCATCATGAAATCGTCAGCGTTCTCGCCGGCATCGGCATCGCTGACGGTCTGGAATGCATACACGTTGAAGAGGGTTTCCAGCCGCTCCACGGCCTTGCGCGCCCGCTTGTTGCACGAGGACAGGCGATCGCTTTCATTCAGCGCGTCGGAGATCATGATGCGCTGCTCGCCATCCACCAGATACAGCGGCGCCGAGTCCTGATAAGAAATCCCGATGCCCAATTCTAGGGGCGGCAGCCCCGCACGCTGCAGGAGATGGTTGTACCCGCGAACGATGTCCAGCATTTCGCGCGCCAGCACACAAGCGCGGCTGACCGCCAGCTCGGGCTCGCCTTCCTTCTCGAGCAGCGCCAGGATCATGGCGTCACCTTCGAGGAAGACCTTGGTCGCCTTGTACTTTGGCAGCAGCTTGTAAACAGGTTCGAAGAAGTTGAGGCTGAAGTAAGAAGCCGGATTCAAACCTCGGTCCATGAGAGAGCGCGTCAGACGGGTCGAGTCGCGTATGTCCGCCTTGATGATCACGTGGTGAAGAACTTTTTCTTCGGTCGGCCGTTGTTCATCGGGGAGGAGAAATTCATACAGGGTGCCGTTGACCGAAGACAGCTCCCGCAATTTCTCGTTGCCGATCAGGTTGACGCCGTCGAGTGCCGAGTTGAGTGCCTCCAGCCGGCGCAGGTCGCGATGGTAACGTAAGAAGTCGCGCAAAAAGCGGCCCGCAATTTTTGTCCGGTCCGGTCCGTGGCAACCCGAAACACGTCCCACCGCGGCGAACAGGCTGTCGGTGGAAAGACGTCCGTGCTGCAGGATGAGCTTCTCGACCCGGTTGTACTCCTCGCGCGAGACCAAGCCGTTCTTCAACTGCTGCGCGTTGATGCGTGGGGAGTACTCGGACAAAAGCGGTATCACCTCGTAGGAAGCGATGACGTGGTCCATCACCCTGGCTTCTTCCAACAATTTCACCCACAGCGCTAATCGTGCTTCCTGCGCTAGACCTTGCCCGGTAGACGGGTCAGGTGTTCCTCCCGCAACCAATTCCTGGGCATTGTCTGGCGAATTAAGCCAGCCGTCGATGGCAGCAGGATCTTTTGCTGCAGGGCCGAGATCGAGCGATTGCAGAAAAGCACAGGCGACCTCACGCATCTGGGGGAACCGGTCAGGGTCGCGGTCCCAGTTACCCAGCATCACATAATGATCGGCGTTGATGTAATCGTCGCGCCCGTCGTCGGTAAAAATCAGGCGATTGATAAACAACCGGTAGTCCGCGCCTGGCGTGTCCCCGAATAGAGAGCGCCGCATGCGGGCCAGAGTTTCCTTCTCGATCTCCTGCAAGCTTTGGAACAGGTCCTGTGCGGTCTTGCGCAGCACGGCTTTTTTGCCCACCTGGAAAGCCGCCACGCGCTCGCGAAACTCCAACCCGCCCTGCTGGCGTACTCCTTCATAATTCTTCAGCATCATGCGGCAGCGTTCCAGGACTTGAGCAAATTGGCCGACCAACTCGGCACGCAGGAACTTAATCACCGCCAGACGCGCCAGCAGGTCCACAGAAATGTTGTGTTCCGCCTTGGCCCGACTCAGAGCAGCGACCTGCAACTTGGTCAACAGGGTTTTGATTTCAGCAGGTTCGGACTTCATACGTGCCTGAGCAGGCTTCGGGCTGCCGAACGGCTTGCCCGCCGTAAACGTAGGCGCATCGCTGGTCAGCACACGCTCGACGTCCCCGTGGCGCGCAATCAGGCGGGCAATCTGCAGACGCATCTGCTCCACAAACTTGGGGCTGATGTACACGTCATGGCGCAGATTGTCGACACCGGCAGAGAGGCCCTCCAGCGTGAGCTGCGGCGTGTAACTCGATAGAACCGGCCGATCAAACTGATCGGGGCCGTGTCCGAGTTTGAAGATGGGAATCCGTGGCATGCGGGCTGTTCAGGCGTACCTCGCAAGCGCTGCATTCCAAAGAAAGAACAGGGCGGGCAGGATTGCGCCCAGGCAATGCGCTCTCTTCGGAAGCTGCTGATTTAGCTGCCGATAGGTCGAGCGTAGCACTCAGGATGGGCAGACAAAAGGTTACTCAAGTTACCTACCTAAGAGGTAAGCCTCGGCCAAAATAACGTTTTTTTCTGCTATTGCCCGCTCTGGCTCTTGAGGCGTGCCGGTTCGAACTCGTCGCCTGGCTCCCAGCCAACTTCCTCGGGCAAGCTGGCAGCTTTCCAACCGAGGGCGAAGCCGAAGCGGGCGATTACCGCGTCGCCCATGAAATCCATGCCGGGATGGTATTCATCGCTAGGCTGGTGATAATGCTTGGCCGTAAAATCTTCGGCTTGCTGCATCCCCCAGGACGCATCATGCCCTTTGTACTTAATGCCTTCATTGATCGAGAAAGAGGGAATCCCCACCCGGGCCAGGCTGAAATGATCAGAACGATAGTAATGCCCTGCTTCGGGACGCGAATCGGGCCTGATAGCCAATCTGAAGTCTTTGGCGGTGGTTTCCACCACCGGATAAAACGTGGTCCGCTCCGAGCCGGAGACCTCTGCTTCTTGTGGTACACCCAAGGGCGGAACATCATCAAAGTTCAGATCTAGCGTGATCCTCGCTGCTGGAATCGGTGGGTGCTTGCCCAGGTACTCCGAACCCAGCAAGCCTCTTTCTTCTCCGGTTACGGAGGCAAAAATAATCGAACGTGGTGGTTTCTGCTCCGCGCTCGCATAGGCTCGCGCAATCTCCAGCAGGATGCCGCATCCCGTGGCATTGTCATTGGCGCCGTTATAGATATTGTCGCCCGCACGACCGGGCACGATGCCAAGGTGGTCATAATGGGCCGTATATATCACCGTTTGCTCTCTCAGCCTGGGATGAGAACCGGGAATGATTCCGATTACATTGTTGGAGTCGAACGGTCGAACCTTGCTCACGATGTGGGCTTCTAATCTCACGGGAAGAGGAACCGGACGGAAATCGAGTGAGCGGGCGTCGGCCATCATCTTGTCCATGTCCATCCCCGCGCTGCTGGCCAGCTTGCGCGCCACGTCCAACTGGATCCAAGAAGCGGCCGTGAGCTTGGGGCCGGCCTCCAACCTTAGGTAAGCCTGTTCCCCCGACCAGGAATTGCGCACGACGTCCCAGCCGTAGCTTGCCATGTCGGTCTTGTGGACCAAAATGACCCCCGCTGCGCCTTTGCGGGCTGCTTCTTCGTACTTGTAGGTCCAGCGTCCGTAATAGGTCAGCGCCTTGCCTTTGAAGAAATTCGGATCATCCGAAGGCGGCTCGTTCACCAGCATGAGCAGAATCCTGCCTTTGACGTCCGCGCCCTTGTAATCGTCCCAGTTGTATTCCGGAGCAACGATTCCGTAGCCGACGTAAACGATTCCGGAATTCAGATCCGACTGCGGCTGCTCCGTCTGGTTGGAGACAACATAGTCGTCGAGCAGCTTCAGATTGATGGCTTCGCCGTTCTCTGGAATCAGCGAAAACGTTGTCTCCGGTTGGGTCGCCACACCTACCATTGGAACCCTTTGCATATAAGTTCCACCGTCTCCGGCGGGTTTCAGACCGTATAGAGCAAACTGCGTGGCAATGTATTCCGCTGCCAGATCACCGCCCCGCTGTCCGGTCCCGCGTCCCTCCAGAAGATCGCTGGCAAGAAACCGGACATGTGCGCGGATGTGCTCAGGATTGATGGTTTCCAGGGCGGCAAAAGCGACCCCGGGCAGGCGAGGCGACGCCACACGAGTGTTCCGACGAGCTGGAGCCGCATAGAGAAGACCGCACACCAAAGACAACAGCAAGAGAGCGGTAACCTTGCGCATGATCACTCCTGAAGGAATTTGGAAGGGACTATTGTACGCAAAGCACGCGGATTTGGGAGAACACGAGGTCGCTTGGAGACCCGCCGCGTGAAGCTTAGACTCTTCGCGAGGATACTTTCTAGGCGCGGTCAGCCGTTGTGACCGCCGAACACACCTACCAGTTTCAATTCCAATTCGGGGTGTCGTCCCGCGACCGCGGGATCAGTTCTTTGACCCTCAACCCGCACGAAAGTCGCGCACATCCTCGCCAGGCTTGAACAGAGGCACGACTCCGGCGCCGATCTGCTCGGCTGCCCGGCGGTGAATCTCCTCTACATCCTTGCGCGACCAGCCCACACTGGAAATTTCAATTTCTCCATCTTCGGCAATCCAGAAGATAGTAGGCACGTTGGTTAGGCCATAGGCGTTGGAAACCGGATAGGAATCATTATCGTCGAGCAGCACCGGGAAGGTTATCCCGTACTCCTGCATAAATCCCAAGGTGTCGCGCTGCTTGTCCTGTGAGATGCCGAAAATGGCAACCTTCTTATTGCCATATGCCTTGTAAATCCGCTCCAGATAAGGCAACGCGTACTGACAAACCGGACAGGAAATCTTGAAGAACGCAAGCACCACTGGACCTCGCGCCAGCGCGCCTTTCAAAGAAAACTGCTTCCCTTCGGTGTTTTGCAACGTGAAATCCGGGGCCCTAGTTCCGTCGGCTAACGCAGCCATCTCTTTCTTTCCTCCGAAGATGTTACGAATCCAACCCATGGCTTCCAAACCTCCTTATTGGATGACCTGAGTCGCCTGAAGGATTTTCCGGGCTAACCCGGTGAGCGGGAGCGCTGCCAATCGCGAACGGCGTACCCACTGGCCCGAAATCGAATCGGGCACCGGGCCTCGGGCTACCCGCACCGTGTAATCCGTGATGGTAATCGAATGCTTGAGTGTCAGCGTAGTTTGGTGACTGGCGTTGGGCTCGAGTATCTCCGGCAGTTCCCACATCCCCGGCATCAGCGACGAGCTTCTCGCACGCCGCACCAGAAACACTGAATCCTCACAGAGGTTGAGTCCGTAGCAAATCTCGCGTTTGTGCCGGATTTCAACCTTCGGGTGGGACAATTCGCCACGCGTAGTGCAGTGCTTGGAAACCGGGCACACCCGGCACTTCGGCTGCCTTGGCAGGCAGATCGTGGCACCCAGCTCCATCATCGCCTGGTTGAAATCTCCCGGGCGCTGTCGGCTTAGTAGAGTCTGCGCCGACTGCCACAGTTCTTCCTGCGAACGATTCTTCCCGGTGACACGCCCGAGCACGCGTTCGACATTCCCATCCACCACCGCAATCGGCTCGCCGAAGGCGATACTGGCGATGGCGGCGGCTGTATATCGTCCAACCCCCGGCAAAGTTTGTAACCGCTTAGCGGTGGAGGGGAACGCACCATCCTTTACAATCGTTTTTGCGGCTTGATGCAGGGCTCGCGCTCGCCGGTAGTATCCCAGGCCGCTCCACGCGGCCAACACCGACGAAACACGGGCCATCGCCAACGCCTGCACGGTCGGAAAGCGCTTTAGGAATCGCGCGTAATACTTCACCACGGCGGCCACGCGCGTTTGTTGCAACATGATTTCAGACAGCCACACAGGGTAAGGGTCGCGATTTTTACGCCACGGCAAATCACGTTTGTTAGCGTCGTACCAGAGCAGGAGCCGCCGTCCAAACAAGCGTAGACTCATCTCCGAGTCGCACCGACATTCGCGCATCATTTGGACGGGCATTCTACGTGAACCGCAGAAGAGTATTCAACGCGCTGGTTAGGAGTGTGCACCGTTTTTCTGCACGGTATTGCGCTTTCTTATCGCAGAAGAAGGGTACCCGGCGTTGGTTCGTTAG
>Ga0209160_1000059_pt1 | contig 71927 bp, 61 predicted proteins | sample GraSoiAngelo_153_FD_186167 | JGI IMG/M metagenome (GOLD analysis project Ga0209160, IMG submission 186167) | Grasslands soil microbial communities from the Angelo Coastal Reserve, California, USA - 14_1009_12_40cm (SPAdes) (version 2) | ecosystem: Environmental > Terrestrial > Soil > Grasslands ...
AAACTCCCGAGTGGCGGTGGAATCATGACCGAGTTGCCATTGGCGTAGCAACCAAACAGCGCTAGCGCATCGCTCGCTAAGCTGCGAGTTCCGCCGTCCAGGGCCAGCGCTCTCGTTCCACAATTTGCATTGCTGGGGCTGGTGGGATCGAGGGTTCCAGGGAAGAATGGAATTCCGACTGGCGTCGACTTGAAGTCTTTAGGATTTCCGAAGAAGTCCCAGCGATCAGAAATGACCTCGCCGGTCCCGCTGACATCGGTGCCGGCATCCATTGCGCCAAAGGGCTGGGCACCATACAGGCTGACGATGGAATTGAGCTGCCAGCCTTCCAGCACCTGGCCAAGACCCTTTTTACCAGGGATGAGGTAGGTAAGTGAAAGGGTGAAGCGTTGACGCATGTCGAAATCGCTGCTGGCATATTCCCGCTGCGGATGTGTGCTGTCCGTCGGGATGCCTGATCCCGCACCGAAATCCCAGTTAGCACCGACCTGGTCCAGCGAATGAGAATAGGTATAGCCAGCGACGAAACTCAGACCATGATAGTTGCGTCCTGTTAGCGTCGCCTGCAGCCCGTTATAGTTCGACCGGTAGATGTTCCCCATCTGGTAGATCTGGGCGAGGAAAGGGAACGTCGCGTTGAATGGTCGCGCTGTCTGCTCGGCGCCGCCATCTGCCGCACAGTTAGTGAAGGCGGAGCTCAGGCAGGTTGCAATGACCGCTGGTGTCCATCCCGCTCCCGTCGGGGGTTGATTGATGTCATGGATGCCGGCTAACCTCGCACCATGGTCGCCGACATAAGCGACCTCCAGCGACAAGTTATTGCTGAGGGCGTGCTGGAGGTTCAAAGTCCAGTTCCACACATATGGAGTCTTGAGATTGGGATCCATTCCCAAAATCGTGCAAGGATTCGCAAAGCAATTAAGCGGAGTAGTGGGAAAGACGGTCCCGGACACGCCTGTAATGGCGGGGTCCCAGTTGAGACCGCCGGCGGTAGGGTCGCTGCCTTGGAACCCGATGGTGCCGACTGCGATTGATCCGCCTGCCGTGTTCCCACTGGCATCGATGATGGCTCCTGTGGGAATGGTGCTGATGCCTAGCGAGTTGTTCAATGCAAGGAATGATTCCCAGTTGAGCGTCTCGTAAATAATGCCTCCACCTCCTCGGATCACAGTATTCCCGCTACCCGTCGGATCCCAGGCAAAGCCCAAGCGCGGAGCGAAATTCGTGTGATCGCCGTGGTAGGGCGCACCGATCTGCTTGCCAACCTGCTGCAGCCCGGCCGTCGGATCGAAGTTACCCAACAGATTGCGTTCCTCTTTCACAACGGTATTGAGTTCGTACCGCAGGCCAAGGTTTACGGTCAAATTTCTGGTGGCGCGCCAGTCATCCTGCACAAAGCCGGCGTATCCCCAATTGTGCATGTGGCGCGTAGGATCGCCCACCAGTTGACTACCCGAGGTCGGGACGCCGGCGAAGAAGTCTTCCAACGACGTGGCGCCGGCAAAGGCGTCGTTGGCAAATCCGAATTTGATTCTGCCTCTGGCGCCGCCGTATGCGCCGCCGTTGAAGCTGTCACGATGGATCTCTCCGCCAAACTTGAAAGCGTGCTTGCCGCGGGTATACGAGATGTGGTCCACAAATTGAAACCTTGTGTCGGGCCCTTGCACCTTGGGCCAGTTAAAACCACCCAATTCCTGGGGGAAGATATAAAAAGGGAAAATATTGATCCGGGGCAATCCCCCATACAGGGGATTAGTCACGCCTGTATTGAGGCCGTAGGTGGACGCAAGTTTGTTGTGATCGGCGGTAAACGTGGGCTGGTAAAGACGGTTGTAACCGAACCGGGCTTCATTTACCCAGCGGGAACCGGGGATCCAACTCCAATTTGCCCCCAGGACTTGAGCACGCGTGTGAATTTGTGTTAGCCACTTGGTTTGCAGTTGGCTTGCGTCACTCACCGTTCCCGAGTTGTTACCGAAGAAGTACATTCCACTCAAGGAGTGGCGGTCGTTGATGTGGGCGTCGATCTTACCGACCGCGTTGTCGACGGTGACAGAGTTGGGCAGACCAAAGTTAATCACCGTGGGATCCACCGGGTTGGTGCCGTTATTGGCGGGAAATCCACTGCCGTCGCAGGAGATAGGCGGTCCCAATGTGCACCCGCCGACCTGCAGGCTGACTGCGCTCACGCCGGCGATGGCATCCACGAGGCTGTTCGCCGGGTCGCCGCCCAGCGTTACCGTGGCTGGGGTAGAAATCTGACCCGTGTTGCCGACCGTGTACCGTTGCCCCTCGTATCCGCCGAAGAAGAAAAGCTTGCGTCTAATGAGGGGCCCGCCTGCTGTACCGCCGAACTGCTCCAAGTCACGTGGATTCTTCGGCCCCGAGGCTACTGTGTTGAAGTAGTTGCGCGCATCGAACGGGGTGTCGCGCCCGAAAGCGTAGGCGGTGCCGTGCAAACTGTTGGTCCCCGACTTCAGCCCGACGTTGACGATGGCGCCAGGCTTCCAACCATATTCCGCCGAAGGATTTTCCTGGAGATTGAATTCCTGAATAGAGTCCACGGGCAGGATGGTCGCCGAATCTCCCGCGATCCCAGCCCCGTTGATTATGCTCTGTCCGGAGAACGGTTCACTGTTGAACAGACCGTCAATGATGTAGGCATTGTCTTCCGCACGCAGACCGTTGGTACTGGTGGTAGAGAATCCACCCCCTGGATAGCGCATCACCCCCGGGCGAAGCTGAAGCAGGTTCTCGTAATTACGGCCATTTAAGGGCAGGTCATTGATCTCCTTGTTGCTTAGCGTTCCTCCCAGGACGGAAGAGGTGGTATTTAACAGAGGTATCTCTTCGGTGACAGTGATCGTCTCGGAAGCCTCGCCAGGCGGCAATGCAAGGTCGATGAGAGCGTCCTTGGCGACTTCCAATTCGATGTTCACGCGCTCAATAGTTTTGAAACCTTTAGCCTCGGCACGCACCTTATAAATACCGGGATCCAAGTCCGGAGCGACGTACGCGCCCGTGTCATCTGTAATCAGAGTTCGCGAGACCCCTCTTTGGACAGCGGTGATGATCACGGTCGCCCCGCGTAAAGCGGCACCGGTCTGGTCTCGAACATTTCCCAGGATACGTCCCGTAGGGGTTTGCCCGGATAAGGGAAGGCAAATCAGAAACATGGGACCGAGTAGCCGAATTGTTTTTCCCACGGCGCGCAGCCATACATGGTTCCAGAGGCTTAAAGTTGGGGGATTCATGACAAGGGTCCTCCGATAGATATTGGGGCGCAGTCCCGAAAATCTGGTCCGACAGCTGTACCACTCCACGAGTTTTGCTGTCAAGATATTTATTAACAGGCGACTTGACAGCAGATGACAAGGTTATGGTATAGGTGTCAGACCACTACTCCGCGGCGGTAAGCGCTTGCCGCGATTGAGCTGACCAACGCCGGCGACAGCGCCTGCGAAGACCTCATACCCTACTCCGGAGGGCACATCTATGGCTATCGCGACCATCAACCCCGCCACTGGGCTGCTCCTGAAATCATTCGAGCCGTTGTCGGACTCGCAAATTGAGGAGAAACTTCGGCGCGCAGTCGACGTTTTTTCCAAATATCGAAAAGTGCCATTCGCCGAACGAGCGCGAATGATGATCAAGGCTGCCGACATTCTGGACAAAGAGAAAGAAAGTCTCGGCCGATTGATGACCATGGAAATGGGGAAGCCGTTTCGCGCCGGTGTGGATGAGGCCGTCAAATGCGCATGGGCATGTCGGTACTATGCTGAAAATGCCGAGCGTTTTCTCGCCGATGAAGTTATCGAAACGACGGCGAGCCGGAGTTACATCCACTACCAGCCGCTTGGACCGATCCTGGCGGTGATGCCGTGGAATTTTCCGTTCTGGCAAGTCGTCCGCTTCGCGGCTCCAGCTTTGATGGCCGGTAACGTCGGGCTCTTGAAGCACGCATCCAACGTCCCGCAATGTGCGCTCAGTATCGAAGATATTTTTCGCAGAGCAGGATTTCCGGACGGGGCTTTCCAGACACTTCTCATCGGCTCCGACAAGGTGGACGCAATTCTGGGTGATCCACGAGTGGCCGCAGCAACACTTACGGGAAGTGAGGATGCAGGAATCAAGGTAGGAACCGCGGCCGCAAAGAGGATTAAGAAAGTGGTGCTCGAACTGGGTGGCAGCGATGCTTTTATTGTTATGCCAAGCGCAAATCTCGATGAGGCCGTGGCCACCGCCGTTAAAGCCCGGATCGTAAACAATGGGCAGTCTTGCATCGCGGCTAAGCGATTCATCGTTGCCGAGCAGATTGCAAATGAGTTCGAAGGCAAGTTCGTAAGTAAGATGGAGGCGCTCAGAGTCGGCGATCCCCTCGACGAAAACACGGAACTGGGGCCACTTTCGACCGAAGACGCTCTCGCCGGCCTGGATGCGGATGTTCGAAAGTCTGTCGAGGCGGGGGCGCGGCTTTTGACCGGAGGTAAGCGACTGGATCGCCCGGGAAACTTCTATGCTCCCACGGTGTTAACCGACATTCCAAAAAATTCGCCGGCCTACGGGGAAGAGTTGTTCGGCCCGGTGGCCAGTCTGTTCCGAGCGAAAGATATAGAGGACGCCATTCGGATCGCAAACGACAGCCGCTTTGGGCTGGGAGCGAGTGCGTGGACCAACGATGAGAGTGAGCGGGAGCGCTTCATTAACGAGATTGAAGCTGGAATGGTGTTCATCAACCGAATGGTCGCTTCCGACCCGCGCCTGCCGTTTGGCGGTGTGAAGCAGTCCGGTCACGGCCGGGAACTGGGGCCGTACGGAATCCGTGAGTTTACCAATACGAAGACGGTCTGGATTCAAGAAGCTACCGAAGGATTGCGCACCTCGAAAGCAGCGTGACGTCCAGGAGACACCAGACCGCAATGTAAGAAACTTAATGGGGAATAATTTGTGTTTAAGGTAGTCCAGGCGTCGCGGCTTTACGAGCAGATCGTTCAGCAAATCGAGGAGTCGATCCTCAAGGGTGCTCTGAAGCCCGGCGACCAACTGCCCGCAGAACGGGAACTCGCCGAACAATTTGGCGTGAGCCGAACCGCCGTCCGTGAGGCTGTCAATGCGCTTCGTGAAAAAGGGCTGGTCGAAGCCTATTCCGGGCGCGGGACGTTTGTTACCGATGGGACATCACAGGCCATCCGGCAGTCGCTCGACCTGATGATAAAAATCGGCCAGCCGGACGGTTCCACGCACCTTGCCGAACTTCGAGCGATTCTCGAGCCGGAGATTGCCGCTCTGGCCGCAACCCGGGCTGAGGAACAGTACGTCACCACCATGCGTGATGCAGTCGCCGTAATGGATCGTGCGCGTCAGGATCCCGATGCCTATATCGAGGCAGATCTCGACTTCCATCTGGCATTGGCGGAAGCGGCGGCAAATCCTCTCATTCTTTCTTTGATCGATTCAATTGTGGGGCTTCTTCGCGAACAGCGGATGCGGATCTTTAAGGTTGATGGCGGCCCGGAGCGCGGGCAGTTTCATCACAAGCGCATTCTTGAAGCTATCGAACAGCGGAATGCAGAAAAAGCGCGCGAAGCCATGCGAGCTCACCTGCAGCAAGTGCGCCAAGACTCCCAAGCCTACTCTGCCGACGAGCATTCGACGCTCTCAAAACCCGTTACCTAGCTTGGAGCCGATTATTGATGACCAATCTCGGATTTGTCGGTCTTGGAGTGATGGGCAGCCAGATGGTGAACCGGCTTCTCAGCAAGGGACACGCTGTGACCGGCTACAACCGGACCCGCTCCAAGGCGCAGTGGTTAATCGATCGTGGCATGAAATGGGCGGATTCGCCACGAGCTGTGTCTGCCGCCGTAGACGTAACCTTTGCCATGGTCACCAACTCCGCCGCACTTGCCGCCATCACCGATGGACTAGACGGGCTGCTTGCCGGCTTGAGTAAGGGCAAGACCTTTATTGACATGAGTACAGTCAGTCCCACAGTAAGCCGCGCCCTTGCAACCAAGGTACGCGAAAAAGGCGCAGACATGGTCGACTCACCGGTGTCAGGAAGCGTCACCACTCTTCAGGAAGGAAAATTGTCAGTGATGGTCGGTGGACGTCGCGAGACCTTCGAACGCGTGAGACCTCTGCTAGAGGACATCGGGCCCAAGGTTACTTACGTTGGCGATAACGGCCTCGCACTCTCGATGAAAATCGCTATCAATCTTAGCCTCGCTACGCAGATGCTGGCGTTTTCCGAAGGCGTGTTGCTGGCAGAAAAGAGTGGGATCGCCCGCGAAACCGCGGTGGACGTTCTCACCCACAGCGCCGTGGCATCTCCGATGATTCAATACCGCGGACCATTCGTCCTCCAACAGCCTGCAGAGGCCTGGTTCGACGTAAACATGATGCAGAAAGATATGCTGCTGGCGCTGGAGATGGGTCGTCAGCTCGACGTCCCGTTGCCGACCACCGCTATATCCAACGAGTTTCTGACCGCCGCCCGCGCCATGGGCATGGCGAAGCAGGATTTCGCAGTTATGTTTGATGTGTTGGCTCGCATGTCAGGAGTTTCGAAATGACAACCGCCGCCCACCATCCAGAAGCGGATTCGAAGATTAGCGTGGAACATTGGCTCCGCATGTACCGGCAGATGGTTAGCATTCGACTGTTCGAAGAGCAGGTAAACGAACTGTACACTCGCGCCCTGATGCCAGGACTGGCGCATCTTTATGCAGGCGAAGAAGCGGTAGCAGTTGGGATCTGCGAGGCGCTTCGGCCCGACGACTACATCACCAGCACTCATCGCGGCCATGGGCATTGCCTGGCGAAAGGCGCATCGCCCGACCGCATGTTTGCCGAATTGCTGGGCAAGGAAGCGGGCTACTGCCGTGGCAAGGGTGGGTCGATGCACATTGCCGATCCAGCTACCGGAAATCTGGGAGCGAACGCAATCGTGGCTGGGAGCGTAGGCATTGCGACGGGCGCGGCGTTTTCAGCCAAGCGCCTGGGCACGAACCAGGTCGCGGTGTGCTTCTTCGGGGAGGGAGCGCTCGGACAAGGCGTGCTCTATGAAGTAATGAACCTGGCTCAGCTCTGGAAGCTGCCGGTGATCTACGTCTGCGAGAACAATCTGTACACGGAATACACGCACTACTCCGAGACCACCGCGGGCGATATCGTGGCTCGAGGGGCCGCTTTCGGATTGCACGCGGAGAGCGTCGATGGACAGGACGTGCGAGTTGTCCACGACACCGCAACCCGCCTTGTGGAGCGCGCCCGCCAGGGGCAAGGCCCCGCGTTCCTCTGCTGCAATACGTATCGCTACAGTGGTCATCACGTCGGCGACATCAACCGTGAGTATTACCGCTCGAAGCAGGAAGAGCAGCGCTGGAAGAGCGAGCGTGATCCTATTAAGCTACTGGGCGATTGGCTTAGCCAGCAGAAGTTTGCCGACTCCGTTCTTTTCGATAGCATTCACTCGCAGGTTAAGTCCGAGATGGAGAAAGCCGTTAAATTTGCAATAGCAGCTCCATATCCCAGTCCCGAAGAAGTGGAGCAGGACGTGTATGCCTGAAGCTGCCCATCGCGAATTGACCTTCGCGCAAGCAGTCCGCGAAGCGCTGGCGGAAGAAATGCGCCGCGATTCGCGTGTCTGTATTTTCGGCGAGGATGTGGCTGAGGCGGGCACGCCGTTCAAAGTTCTGTCGGGGCTGGTAGAAGAGTTCGGTACCGAGCGCGTGGTTGATACACCGATTTCCGAAGCCGGCTTCACCGGCTTGGCCGTGGGCGCCGCGATGACCGGCCTTCGCCCCGTGGTTGACATCATGTTCGGAGATTTCATCACCCTCACCATGGACCAGATGGCCAACCAGGCAGCCAAGGTCCACTACATGTCTGGAGGGAAGTGGAAAGTTCCGATGGTGATGCGGACGACTCTGGGAGCGACACGCCGCTCCGCCGCTCAACATTCGCAATCTCTCCACGCCTGGTTCAGTCACGTTCCCGGACTGAAAGTCGTTCTACCGTCTACGCCCTACGACGCGAAAGGCTTGCTGAAGACGGCCATCCGGGACGAGAATCCGGTGGTTTTCTTCGAAGACAAGATGATGCATCACAAGCTAAAGGGGCCGGTACCGTCGGAGGAATACACGATCCCTTTCGGCGTAGCGGATGTTAAACGCGCAGGCAGTGACATTACCCTGGTTGCAACCAGCAGCATGGTGCAAGTGGCGCTGGGGGCAGCAGCTTTGTTGGAAGCAGCAGGAATCAGCGCCGAGGTTATCGACCCGCGCACGACCTGGCCTTTGGATGAAGCTTCACTTATCGAGTCAGCCAGGAAGACATCACGAGTGATCGTCATGGATGAGGGTTACGGACGGTACGGTGTTACAGCGGAGATCGCTGCGGTGATCGCGGAAGGCGCTTTCTATGATCTCGATGCTCCGGTAAAGCGGATGGGGGCGATGCACGTCCCAATCCCTTTCTCGCCTCCGCTTGAAGATGCCACCGTACCCACCGAGCAGTCAGTGTTCGAAGCAGCGCAAGCACTCTGTGGCCGATCCTAAATATTCGCGTACAGGAGCCGTGTCATGGCACTTCCGACGCATGGAACGATGGCAGTTGATTGGGAACAGCGGGTGGACTTCGATCGTTTGCGCCAGCAGCGCCTGGCGCGCGCGAAAGATTTACTTGCCAAGTCCGAGATGGGTGCCCTCCTCTGCTTCGACATGAACAATGTGCGCTACCTGACCTCCACGCACATCGGCACCTGGGCGCAAGACAAGGCCAATCGTTTCACACTACTGCCGCAGAACGACGAGCCGATCCTCTGGGATTTTGGTTCGGCCGCACGGCATCATCAGCTTCATTGCCCCTGGTTGGGAGAACGCTCGCGGCCGGGAATCTCTATGCTGCGCGGTGCGATGTCTCCTGAGATGGGCCGCGCCGAAGATGTCGCCCGCAAAATCCGCATCGAGCTGGAGATGCGCGGCCTCCATAAAGAGCCGCTCGGTATCGACATCATCGAGCCTCCTGTCCTTTTTGCTTTGCAGCATGAAGGAATCACGGTCGTCGACGGGCAGCAACTGATGTCGGATGCCCGCGTCATCAAGACACAGGACGAGATCACTCTGCTCAACATGTCAGCGATGATGGTGGACGCTGCCTACGATGAACTGTATCGTGCGATGAAACCAGGGTTGCGTGAGAACGAAGCGGTAGGGCTGGTGAGCAAGGTGCTCTACGATCTCGGTTCCGAGTACGTCGAAGCAGTCAATGCCATCTCGGGAGAGCGCTGCAACCCGCATCCGCATGTCTTCTCCGATCGCGTGCTTCGGCCAGGGGATCCTGTCTACTACGACATTCTTCACTCCTACATGGGATACCGCACCTGCTACTACCGGTGCTTTACCATCGGCTACGCTTCACACGCGATGGTTGACGCCTACAAGCGCTGCCGGGAATATCTCGATGCCGCAATCGAACTTGTACGCCCCGGTCGCACCACGGCGGAGATTGCCGCGGTATGGCCCAAAGCGGAAGAGTTTGGTTTTCCCAACGAAGAGGCTTGCTTCGCGTTGCAATACGGGCATGGTGTTGGCCTCGCCATCTGGGAAAAGCCGGTGATCAGCCGGCTCGTCTCGTTCGACCATCCCCACGAGATCAAACCGGGAATGGTGTTCGCGCTGGAAACGTTCTGGCCGTCGACCGACGGCTGGAGTGCCGCGCGCATCGAGGAAGAAATTGTGGTCACCCAAACCGGACATGAAGTCATCACGCGTTTCCCAGCCGAAGTGCTGCTGGTGGCGGGCGCGCACTACTTCACTGTTAACGGGCCTCTGCCGACCACGCGTGAGCACGAACCCGCGCCCAGCCCGCGTGTCGTCGAGATGATTGAAGCCAGTTCCAAGACCGAGCGTGTCGGAGTGGCAGACTGAGGCCCGCTTACTCCTCCCAAACCGCCTATGGCAATCAGCGTCGTGATGCCCGCTCTCGAAATCGCGCAGGAAACTGGCACCCTCATAGCTTGGCGGAAAAAGGAGGGCGAGCAAGTAGCTAAGGGCGAAACACTGCTTGAAATCGAGACCGATAAAGCAGTCATGGAGATTGAAGCCCCTGGAGACGGTGTTCTCGTCGGGGTAAAAGTACACGAGGGCGCCGTCGTGCCGGTCGGCCAAACCATCGCTTGGATCGTCGCTCCGGGAGAAGCCCTTCCAGCAGAGGCAGTGCCGTCTAGTACCACCACTACTCTGTCGGCCACTGTCCCGGCACGCGCAGCAGTCGGTGTGGCCCACACGCCTCATCAGCAGGATGCGTCGGTCGCAAAGATTTCTCCTAAAGCTCGCCGCCTTGCCAGAGAGCGCGGGGTGGATATCAGCAAGGTGCGGGGATCGGGTCCTGGCGGAGAGATTGTCGCCGCTGATGTTCTCACAGATGCAGTTCAACACACGTCATCTCAAAGGAGTGCCGAACCGTTAACTTCCGTCGGACGGCTGATGGCCGAACGAACCACCCAGAGTTGGACGACCGTGCCACATTTCTTCCTGGTCCAAGAGATCGACGCCAGCGCGATCGTGGCGGCACGCGAGCACCTGGCGCCCGCGATTGAAAAGACAAATGGCGTAAAGCTCAATTACACCGACCTGCTGATTGCGCTGGTAGCACGTGTACTCGCGAAGCATCTGCGGCTGAACTCAAGCTGGAGCGATGGGAACATACGTCTCAATCCGGAAATAAACATTGGCGTTGCTATGGCGGTCGACGGTGGTGTGGTTGCGGCGGTGATCCATCAAGCCGACCGCACCAAGCTTGGCGAAATCGCTGTCCAGCGGCGAGATCTAACGGAACGGGCCAGAGCAGGCCGTTTGCGCCCTTCCGACATCGCGGGCGCAACTTTCACCATCACCAATCTTGGGATGTATAACGTTGACGCTTTCAGCGCCATTATCACTCCGCCTCAGGCGGCGATCCTTGCCGTGGGGCGCATTGCCGATCGCGTTGTGCCAGTGAACCGGCAGCCCGGCATCCGTCCGATGATGACTTTGACTCTTTCCTGTGATCACCGTGTCACTGATGGTGCTACGGCCGCAACCTTTTTGAGTGATGTCGGCGAGGCATTTGGCGAGCCGGAGAAGCAGTTGAGCTAACTGTGCTCCCAGCGTCTGCTGCTTAAGCTCAGGCTACGGGAGGAGATGGGACGGCGTTGACACCGCTCGCGAGCATCCCACCGTCCACCCTGAGAATCTCGCCGGTTATGAGACCCGACGCCAGATACACAGCCGGGCCCGCAAGCTCTTCAACCTCTCCGAAACGCTTCATAGGCGTGCGCAAGAGGAATTCTTGTCCACGTGCAGTACCTTCCAGTAATTTCCGGTTCAGGTCAGTGACAAACACTCCGGGCATGATTGCGTTCACGCAGACTCCGTATGGCCGCCATTCGAGCGCCAGCGATTTCGTCAGTGCAGCCACTCCCGCTTTGCTGGCAGAGTATGCCGCAGCCTGGTTAAGAGCACGGAATGATCCAATCGAAGCAATGTTGATGATGCGCCCGTAGCGGCGGTCAATCATGTGTCGTCCAAAGACCTGGCAAGCGCGCAAGGTTCCTTCAAGATTGATTTCAAGAATGGCATTCCAATCATCGTCGGAGAATTCCATTGTCGGTGCAACTTGAATGCGTCCTGCACAATTGACCAAAATGTCTACTTTCCCAAACGCTTCTACGATGGCTTTCAGCAGTCTCTCCAACGAAGCACGATTACAAACATCCGAATCGATCCGTAACGTTCGTCTACCACGCTCTTCAATTTCACGAGCGGCGGAGTCAACGTGTGCCATGCGACGGGAGGTCGGCACGACATCAGCGCCGGCTTCTGCCAGCCCATGAGCTATAGCCCGCCCAATACCGGAAGTACCTCCAATCACAACCGCCACTTCGCCGCTTAAGTTCCCAATCATAGCTCGGCTCGCTGTGGCCAAATCCTACCACGGGCACAGATCGTAGCCGTGTGCTGGGCGACCATCGCCAAGAGCAATGGTGTTCTACCGGGGCAAGTAGAATTCGTAATAGACCGAGTCGCGGACCCGTAGTATTTACCTCTGGGGCAGGTAGAGCCAAGTCCGTAGTCATAGCAGATTTTGATGGAGACAGTAATTTAGATCTGGCAGTGGGAGGCAGAAGTGCCCAGATTTGCCTTGGCAAGGGCGACGGAACTTTCCAGCCACCGGTCAACTACGCTGTTGGTGACGTAACCGCAATCGTGGCGGGCGATTTTGATGGTGATGGCAAGCTCGATTTCGGAGTATTGACGACAACCGGTCTGTTTAACTCGGCTTTGGGCTACGGCGATGGCACATTTCAAGCCGCCCTGGCATTTAGCCAAGGTAGTGGGCGGGTCACCTTGGTCGACTTCAACAAGGACGGCAGTCTTGACGTTGCGATTCCAGGAAGTGTTTTGCTTGGTAATGGGGACGGCACTTTCCAGCCTCCTACCAATAACGGGGGGAACGGAGGAGGTTCCTTCAGTAGTGCAATGAGAGCCGCTGATCTAAATGGTGATAAGAATTTCGACGTCATTGTGGGCAACAGTTCAAACATAGAGACCGCGTTAGGCAATGGAGACGGTACCTTTCAACAAGCGATGACTTTTTTTGCCGGGGGGTGGGTCGGAAGTCATTCTCGCAGACTTCAATAAGGATCAGAAGCTCGATATGGCAGTCCCTACCGGGGGGTTAGTTAATATTCTGCTAGGCAACGGGGATGGGAGTTTCCAATCGCCTATGAATACGGGTCTGGGAACTTCTGCCACATATGTCGAGTCGGGTGATTTCAACATGGATGGTAGGGTCGATCTGATCGCCACGGGCAGCAGCAACACTTACCTGCTTGCCGGTAACGGGAACGGTACATTTCAGAGTCCTAAAAGCATCGGAGGGCCTGGCATAGCACTGCGAGCAGCGGATCTGAACAACGATGGGAAATTAGATTTGCTGATCTTGAGCGGTCAGAGTTTTCAGGTTCTCCTTGGGAACGGAGATGGCACTTTCCAGCCACCTAAAACTTTTGGGCAGGGCACCACCTATAGCGAAATGGTTCTCAAGGATTTCAACGGAGACGGGAAATTGGATGTTGCGGCAATGAACAATGGTGGTAATGTGAGCGTGTTCGCTGGCAAGGGAGATGGAAGCTTTGAACCGCGAGTTACTTACATAGTCGGGGCCCCTGGCTCCCACCTTGCAAATGGGGACGTGAACAACGATGGTGCAGTGGACCTAGTCGTTTCCCGTCCTGCTCCGTATAGCGATCTCGTACTAGTGCTCAACAGACGGGGGATTTCGACTGCGATGACTAGTTCTCCGAACCCGTCCACTGCCAACCAACCCGTCACGCTTACAGCGACTGTGAGCGCATCCGTTAGAGGCTCTGGAACTCCGACCGGCACTGTGATGTTCCAAGAGGGGACGACGGTATTGGGCACGGCGGCCTGAACAACGGAAAAGCAAACCTGACGGTGTCTTTCAAAGCCGGGACGCATAAAATTAAGCCGATCCACTCCGGAGACACAAACTTCAATACTTTCATTGGGAAAGTGTTTACACAGACGGTAAACCCCTAAGGCGCGCTCGGAGTCTACGTCGAAGAAAGCCATGACTGGCAAGGTAACGAGATCGTGGGCTTATTCCAAATCTACTTAGGGATAGTGGGCCCGGATGGATTCGAACCACCGACCAAGGGATTATGAGTCCCCTGCTCTAACCGCTGAGCTACGGGCCCGTGGGCCCAATCTAACATAGAGTCAGTTGCGAGTGGCAGTTGCCAGTGGCCGTTGCCACGTTGCCAGTGATCAGTGGTCGGTCACTATTGCGAAAGCGGTCGCTGCGCAGGAAGAAATCCAACTTAGAAGAAATCTAGCCCAGAAAAAATCCCACTCGGCTCGATCAGGCGGCTTTCTGACCTGGCAATTTCGCTTCGGGATGGCCGCGACGCGCGGCAGCCTGCTCAATTTCAGAGTTGATCTCCGCTCCTATCAGGAAAGCGAGGCCGGTCACGTAAAACCACAGTAGAAGGATAATGACCGCACCCAGGGACCCGTAGGTCTTGCTATAGGTGTTGAAGAAATGAATGTAAGCGCGCAAGCCAAAAGACGCGGCCAGCCACAGAGCCACGCCGAAGACGGAGCCGGGAGTGATCCAGTACCAGTGCTGTTCTTTCACGTCGGGGCCAAAGTAGTAGATCAAAGAAAAAGCAAACACCAGAAGAAACAGCGCTGCCGGCCATTGCAGCACCTTCCAGGCCATGACCGCGAAGGATCCCAAATGGAGTTTGGCTCCGGCAAATTCTGCGACCTGTCCACCAAGAAGCACCATGACAAGGGCGGAAACCAGGAGCAGTGAAATGGCGATGGTCAGTCCCAGGGCAATGGCGTGAGCCCTGAGCCAGGAGCGGGATTCGCGCACGCGATAGGCGCCATTCAGGACTGAGATCATGGTGGTCATGCCACCCGAAGCGGCCCACAACGCGAACACAATTCCGAACGTCAGCTTTCCGCGAGTGCTGCTCTTTATGACCTCGTCGATGGTTTTGGTGACGAGTTGGAAAGCGGCTGGGGGGAGAATCTGGGCAAAGTAGAAAAAAAGATTGCTTTGGAGCTGGGTGCTGCGCGAGACAAATATGCCAAATAACGTCAGCAGGAAGACCAGGAACGGAAAGATTGCGAGCAAATAATTGTAGGCCAGCTCTGAGGAACGGCCGAGAACGTTGTCCTCAGTAATCCCGGTCCACAGTCTTTTCGCAAGCTGGCGGACAGTGAGACCGCCCAATTGCCATATGGAGCGCAGTTGCTCTTTCGTGGTTAGCTGAGACTCAGCCATAATCCGAATATAAGAATCGCATTTTCGGATTCGATTCCAAGAGCGCGCGTTGCCCGCGAAGTGTCACAGAGCGGGTTCGCATGCAAGAGTGGAGCGCAAGTTACAGTTGGGGGTTTTCAATTCAGCGTGCGCCGCAGCGTTCATCAGGAAATTGTGCGCCGGGAATAATTCCTCGGGAAATCAACCTTGCTGCTGTGGCCCCAGCCCGGGCTGGACAACTTGCACAATATTGTTGCGCACCGCGTACAGCACCAACTCACTGACTGAATGAAGATTCAGCTTGCGCATAATATTGGCGCGATGAGTCTCAGCCGTCTTAACACTTAGTCCCAAGGCGACGGCGACCTCCTTGGTGCTTTTTCCTTCCGCCAGGAGCTGCACAATCTCGCGTTCGCGAGGAGTTAAGTCATTCTTGGCGCTCGGAGAAAACTCCGGCTTACTCCGGAGATAATTTTCCAGCACCATCTCAGCTACGTTGGAAGTGAAGAATGTCTGGTTCTTCTGCAGGGCTTCGATTGCGGAAACGAGGTCTCGACCCGTATCTGATTTCAGCAAATATCCTCTGGCCCCCGCTTCCAGAACTTCACGGACAACCTGTTCGGATTCGTGAATAGTCAGGATCAACACTTTGGCTTCGGGCCGATGGTGAAGGATCTGGCGGGTGGCTTCCAAGCCGTTCAAATTCGGCATTCCAATGTCGAGGATGACAATGTCAGGCCGCAACTGGACCGCCTTCTCTGCCGCGTCACGACCGTCCACGGCCTCGGCGCATACCTCCCACCCGGCGTGTTCCTGCAATAAGTTGCGCACCCCGTGTCGCACTATTTCGTGATCGTCAGCTACCAAAATGCGAAGCTTTGCCATTAATGCCCCCATCTGCCCCTAGCTACTTTACCTCAATTGCGTACACGTTGTTGTCCGTTACCTGACATTGCCCCAGTCCTGCAGCACTGTCGAAACCTCCGTTCCGCGCCGGTTGTGCTCATCCAGTCCAATCCAACCGGCTTAATACTCTGATCCGAGAGCAGTGAATGTCTTGTGCTGACTCACCGCTTCCACTGCTTCCAGCAGATCGCGCGCGGCATGAGACTTCACCACATATCCTCTCGCCCCGGCATCGAGCGCTTCCCGCAACATCTGCGGAGAATCGTGCTGGGTGAGAATCAAAACCTCGGTCGTGGGCACGGTCTGGTGGATCAAACGACAGGCTTCCAGCCCACCCATCTTGGGCATACTGATATCGAGCAGCACGACATCCGGGTTTAGACGTTGCGCTTTGTCCACAGCTTCCGCTCCATCCTCAGCCTCATCGATAATCTCCCAATCCGGCTGCACACCCAGCAGAGCTCGCAACCCATGTCTGACAACCGGGTGATCGTCCACCAGGAGAATGCGGACGGTAGAGGTCATTCGGCATTGCCTAACAAGGTGATGTTTTTCAAAGAACATCCTGCTTTCTATCGTAGTAAGCTATCGGCCTGGCGCGACACTCGCGCCATCTTCAAGCCCTCGGACACTCCGAGACCGAGTGGCCGATTCTGTCGGTTTCCCGCCATGCAAATCCCTGGTACGTTGAGCCAAGATTGGCCATCCTCCTGTCTCAAGATGAACAAATCCTCTTACCGAAAATGATGTATCAGAATAGGGGAAATCCTGTATTTCGATTGCGGAATCCCTGTAGAAGATTATGCTGCCCTTGCCGGCTACCTGAGCAACCTCAGGTATACTCGGCAAATGCGTGAATCAGTGTCTAGACTGCTGACCCAGGTCACGCAGGTCTTCAAGCCGCATCCTAATCTGAGCGATGTGGTGAATCACAACATCGTTCAGTCGGAGATCGAGGGCGGGGTGGCGCTCAATGATCTGGTGCCAGAAACCAAGCTGGTGATCCACACTGAGCACAGTTGCTACACGGTAAGCGTCATCGGCAACGGACGGGTTCTAATTTCTGGACACCCGCAATACTGTCCACAACCGATTTTGGTGAAGATCGAGGGCTCGACGTGGGGCGGTTCCATGATGAAGTTGCGTTATATCGGTCGTGGGATGTGCCTGGAATTCCGGCATCCTGATTATCGGGCGCCCATCGTCACCTCACGAATCCAAACCATCCAGACCGCGTAATCGAAATCTCATCCGAAAAGATTGTGCTCTAGCTTGCGAGCTTCGTCACCGTGCTGCTTGGTCCACGGCTGGAAATTAGCCCTGCCACCTTTCTCAAGTCGTCAACAAAGCGTTCAAATTCTGCGTGGCGATCTTTCTCATCCGGCATACGGAGCAGAGAAGAAGGATGCACCGTGGCAAGGACATATCGCGCCAATTCAGAGTGCACCAGTTCGCCACGCTGACGGCTGACGCTGAATTTTCTACCGAGAAGCGACTGCGCTGCGGTAGCTCCCAGGCAAACTAGAACTTCCGGCTTCACAACTGCGAGCTCGGCGTCCAGCCATGGCCTACATGCGTTTATTTCCGACGCGCTGGGCTTTTTGTGGATGCGGCGTTTACCCCGTTCATCTGCTACCCACTTAAAATGCTTGACGACATTCGTAACATAAACCTGGTTCCGATCGATGCCTGCCTGGACGAGCGCGCGATCGAGAAGCATACCCGCGGGACCTACGAACGGCCGGCCAGCAAGATCTTCTCGGTCTCCGGGTTGCTCACCAACAACCATCACTCGCGCCGACGCTTGTCCTTCACCGAATACGGTCTGAGTGCCGGTCTTCCATAGATCGCACGCTCTACAGCGAGCGGCCACCGCGCGCAATTTCTCCAACGAGGGATTTGGCGGCACTAGACTGGCCGCGGTACGTCCACCCTTCTGCTCTCGTGAGGAGATCGACACCACATTGTGGGATGGACCGCGACGAACCGAGATTGATCTCAAGCGCTTCAATGGTTGAGTCCGAAATGACAGCGAGTTTGATAAGAATGACGACGCTACTTAAGATTTCCCACGCCACCTCGAGGAGGCGAGGAGCAGGTGCCAGGGACTGCACATCCTGGCGCCTGCCTGATTGGCGGGTTCTCGGAGAGTTTTCAAAAAGCCTTCGAAAAGATTAGGACGGATGCGAGTGCCCGACAATCCCGTCGATGCTGTATTCGGTTATGGGACTTTACTGTAACGATAAGTAAGCGCCTTTCGCAAAACTTGGTACGCGAAAATCTGGACCGCGCCTCGCCAAAAGGCAGAAGCGGGGCAACTTGTACAGCAACTCGGCGCTGGAATTACGGACTGCACCTGATGGACGCTCCACACACAGAACCGTAGAGTTTTAACGTGATGGTTAAAGACCAGGTTCTGAAAGGAGATGTCCGTGGGGACAGCCACTCATCCTGTAGCTCGCGTTGAGACCGAGGTTAGTTTGATAAAACGGGCCCAACGCGGTGACGCCACAGCCTTTGCAAACATCTTTTATGCACATAAACCACGCATCTATTCGCTGTGTCTCCGCATGACCGGCAACATCGCGGAAGCGGAAGATTTGACTCAAGAGTCATTTCTCCAGGTTTTCCGGAAGCTGCCAACCTTTCGAGGTGATTCCGCTTTATCCACGTGGATGTATCGCGTGGCCGTCAACACCGTACTCATGTATTTTCGGAAACGAGGACGGCCTCAAGTCTCCCTCGACGAGCCATCCAGCGACCCAGTCAAGACCAAGAAGCGGGAATACGGAAGCGATGACCAGCGCCTGGTCACTTCGATTGACCGGCTCGCACTTGCCCGGGCTATCAGGGAATTGCCCGACGGCTACAGAACCATCTTCTTGCTCCACGAAGTGGATGGCTATGAGCACCGGGAAATCGCGCGTCTGCTGAAGTGTTCTGTGGGGAATTCGAAGTCTCAACTCCACAAGGCACGCGTTCGTATGCGCGAGATACTTTGTTATCGCCCCGAATTAACAATGGACGGCAAATCGGATTTCAGGACTATAACTGCCAGACCACGCCCAGTATTGCATAAATCGTCGTTGCATAAATCGGCGGCTTCAATTGTGGCACGGGCATCGTGGAACGCCTCCAAGCGGCCCAGGAAAGCACGTCCCGAGAAAACCGTATTTGTTGGCGCACTCGCAGCCTCGAGAGATGTCGGAATAGAAGTCGCGGCGTGAGTAGAGTTCGTCATTGAAGTGTTGAACGGCGCAGGTCGGTTCCTGCGCCCCTCATTTTTCTGCCTCGCCCAGCGCGCCGACTGTGGGAAATTCATTCCCGATTATTTAAAGACTCACGTTTCAAGTTCTGAGTATAGGAAGCTCAAAGTGTGAACTACAGTATGGACCGGATACTGTGTTCCCTGGATGTCGCCTTAAAGTTGTCTTTCGTAGTCGGGCCCACTGAAACTAACCAGCGCCTGCGAAAGGCCCCGCCGCGCTTTTCAATCCAGAGGCGCAGTCGTTAAAATGAACGCAATGAGAATAGCCCAGGTGGCGCCGCTTTATGAGAGTGTTCCTCCCAAGCTTTATGGAGGCACCGAGCTTGTTGTTTCCTACCTTACTGAAGAATTGGTACGGCAGGGGCACGACGTCACTCTTTTTGCGAGCGGCGACTCAACCACCCAGGCAAAGCTTGTTCCCATTTGCCCCGAATCATTGCGGCTCGACACCAAGTGCATTGATCAACTAGCCCACCATGTTTTAATGTTGGAATATGTTTTCAGCGAAAGGGAAAATTTCGATATTGTGCACTTCCATATCGATTACCTGCACTTCCCGCTGAGCCGGCGGGAGCAACTTGTCAACATTACAACTCTGCACGGACGATTGGATATCCCCGATCTCGCACCGCTCTACCAGGTATTTCGTGATATGCCGGTTGTTTCCATTTCTGACGCGCAACGCGATCCGCTCCCGTGGGCAAATTGGCAGGGCACTGTGCATCATGGACTGCCGGAGGATCAGTTGCGTATTCGAGATGGCAGGGGGGAATATCTGGCATTTCTGGGACGGATCTCGCCAGAAAAGGGTTTGGACCAAGCCATAAGGATTGCGAAACTGGTGGGCATGCCACTTCGCATCGCGGCCAAAATAGATCGGGCTGACGATGAATATTTTGAAACTCACATCAAATCTCTGCTAAATGATCGTCTCATACAGTTTGTAGGCGAAATTGGATATCCTGAGAAAAACGCGTTCCTCGGGGATGCCCTGGCTCTACTTTTCCCGATCAACTGGCCGGAGCCGTTTGGATTGGTCATGATCGAGGCTATGGCATGCGGAACACCGGTGATCGCTTTTCCCCATGGTTCGGTTCCCGAGATCATCGACGACGGCGTGACTGGTTTTTTAGTTAACAATGCTGAGGAAGCCGCCAGAGCGATACGACGTATCTCAGCCATAGACCGCAGAAAGTGCAGACAGCAGTTTGAAAGACGCTTCACCGCAAGACGTATGAGCGAGGGCTATTTGGCTCTTTACCAGCGCCTCGTGAACGGGCAGTCGGAAGCCATAGCGGTAACGGATGGAGTTCCAGTTGGATGAAGTAAGCGTCGCACAACAGTTCTACATAACAACTAAAGCGGCACGAGCTGAGGACCGGCCCCGGGTTCTTAAATACGGCACTCTGTTCGCCTTATTTGACCGCTACGGAGACATCGAGCCATTTGGTCTGGGAGAAGAAGGCCTTTTTTATGATGGGACTCGTTTCCTCTCCGAATCGGTGCTTTACCTGGGCAGGTCCCGGCCGCTCTTCCTAAGCTCGAATATCAGTAGGGATAACTTTCTTTTTACCGCGGACCTCACTAATGTAGACATCCTGAATGACGACGATGAGCTGGCGATCCCTCGCGGGACCGTGCACGTAGCTCGTTCCAAGTTTTTGTGGAAAGGAATCTGTTACGAGAAATTCAGAGTGTCTAATTACGGTCTGTCTGCCGTCAATGTTCCTCTCCGGCTCACATTTAATGCCGATTTTGCCGACATCTTCGAAGTCCGGGGTACGAAACGTGACAAGAGGGGCGAACGCCTGGTTGCCTCGCCAAAATCAGATTCGGTGGTGCTCGCCTATCGGGGTTTGGACGGGATCTTAAGGCAAAGTTGCGTTCACTGCAACCCTCCGCCTACGAGACTCTCCGCTTCCGAGGTGGTCTTCGGCGCAACTCTGCGGCCCAAGCAGGAACTGACATTTCATGTGATCGTTTCCTGCGACCCCGCGACGCCTGACCCTCCCATCGATTGGGAAACCGCATTCGTGACGGCGAAGGAGGAACTTAAGTCCGACACGCCGGGTGCATGGCGGATCCAAAGTTCCAATGAACAATTTAACGATTGGATAGGTAGGTCGCTGGCCGATCTCCAGATGATGATTCATGGCAACCCCGAGACGGGTTATCCCTACGCCGGAGTGCCCTGGTTCAGCACCGTGTTCGGAAGAGATGGCATCATCACCGCTCTTGAGTGTTTGTGGCTGGCGCCGTCCATGGCGAAGGGCGTCCTCCAGTTCCTGGCCGAGCATCAGGCTACGGAAATCGATGAAACTTCCGATGCCGAGCCCGGCAAAATCTTGCACGAAATGCGCAGGGGAGAGATGGCGGCCCTGCGGGAAGTCCCTTTCGGTCTGTACTACGGCAGTGTAGATTCAACTCCCTTGTTTGTGATGTTGAGTGCTGCCTATTACGAACGTACCGGCGACCTGGAGTTTATTCGTAGCTTGTGGCCTCATATTGAGGCGGCTCTCGACTGGATTGATAAATATGGCGATCCTGACGGGGACGGTTTTGTGGAATATGCCCGCCACAGCTCCGGTGGATTGGTGCAACAAGGCTGGAAAGATTCTAACGATTCCGTTTTTCACGCGGACGGACGAATCGCTGAAGCTCCTATCGCACTCTGCGAGGTACAGGGATACGTCTTTGCGGCGAAGCGAGCGGCGACAACGTTGGCTGCCGCGATGGGCAATACCGATCGCAGTGTTGAACTGGAATACCAGGCGAAATCTTTGCAGGCCAGATTCGAAGAAGCTTTTTGGTGCGACGAGATTGCGACATATTCATTGGCATTGGACGGACATAAACGACAATGCCAGGTGCGCACCTCGAACGCCGGCCATTGCCTTTACACGCGAATTGCAAGTCCTCAGAAGGCACGGCTGGTGGCGCAGGGTTTGCTGGGGGCCGATCAATTCTCCGGTTGGGGTGTGCGCACCGTGAACTGCAATGAGTCCCGGTATAATCCGATCTCCTACCACAACGGTTCCGTCTGGCCACACGATAACGCGCTGATCGCAAGCGGCTTGTCCAAATACGGATTTAAAGATCTGGCTGCTCGCATTCTCTCTGGATTGCTTGATCTCAGCGTGGTGGTTGATCTTCACCGCCTGCCGGAATTGTTTTGCGGCCTCCACCGTCGGGCCGGCGAAGGGCCCACCCTGTATCCTGTAGCCTGTTCGCCCCAAGCTTGGGCAGCGGGCGCCGTATTCATGGTGCTGGGGTCGTGTTTGGGAATTTCCATCGATGGGCTCAGAAAGCAAATTGTCTTTGAAAATCCTCAGCTGCCGGAAAATGTCAATCAGTTATGGCTAAAAGGACTGGACGTCGTGGGCTCCCGCGTAGACCTTTTTCTTGAACGGCACAACGAGGGTGTGCGTGTGCACGTTCTGGAAAATCAAGGGAACATTGCAGTCAACACCCAGCAAACCAGAGCTGAATAAGAGAAACAACGCGTACCTGCATTGCAAGTACGCTCCCCCGTCATTGGTTGGTTCGTCTGGCTTCCGAGCCCGAAATGCGCCCAAACGACGCCAACCGTTCGCACGTTGCTCATTACATGAGCTCTCTACAACCGTGGGATAGCCATATGCCATCCAAGGCGTTGTGCCACAAGGAAATGAAATTCCGGTCCCGGTCCCGGTTACGTCTTCTGTGCCTTTTGATTTTCCCGAAGATCAGAGGGCGCTCTTCCGCGAGGTGCTGGAAGTTTTAAATAAACAGGGAGTGCCTTACGCGGTCTCCGGAGCTTTCGCTCTGCAACAGCACACCGGAATTTGTCGCTACACCAAGGACCTCGATGTATTTCTCACTCAAGAGCATGTGCAACCGGCCCTGCGCTTATTGGGCGAACACAACTATGCTTGCGAAGTCTGCGATCCGGTATGGCTTTCCAAGGCCCATCGCGATGACTTCTACGTAGATCTCATCACTGGCATGAGCAATGGTGTGATTTCAGTGGATGACACCTGGATAGAACGCGCGCAGCCCGCCGTGATAATCGATGTTCCAACCCGCATACTGGCTGCTGAAGAGCTGTTGTGTTCCAAACTTTTCGTGACCCGGCGGGAGCGATTCGATGGTGCTGACGTCGCGCATATCATTTACGCCACGCGCGGAAAATTGGAGTGGGAGCGAGTGTTGGCAATAGTTGGAGAGAACTGGGAAATATTATTGTGGTCCTTAGTTCTGTTTCGCTACGTATATCCGGCTCACAGTGACTACGTGCCGTTTTCGCTTTGGGAGGACCTTCTGACTCGTTATATGACTCTGGTTTCGAAGCCTGATCCCAAGGCCCCGTTCCGCGGCAGCCTGATCGACGAAAACATGTTTGCCATAGACGTAAAGGAGTGGGGGTTGGAGGATGTTTTGGCGGAGTACCGAGCGCGGCGAACGCCACGAGCATTCGATCCTTCCTCCATGATCACTCCCGAATCGAAGACCGCATGAGCTGACTGATTACACTTAATGAGGATTGCAGCCACCGCCGATTTGCACTTTTCCGCCCAAAGCTACAGCACTATCCAGGACCAGTTCGTGAAAGTCCGCGATGAGGCGGACCTGCTGTTAATTGCCGGGGACCTGACTAATTATGGGCAGCCCCCGGAAATGGAAATGCTGCTTAACGCCCTCGTCCGCCTGCGGCTACCCACGGTTGCGGTTTTAGGTAATCACGACTACGAAAGTGGTCAAGAGTCTGAACTACAGCGGATGATGGCGGCTGCTGGCATCAAAGTCCTGGATGGCACGGGGTACGAACGTGACGGTGTGGGCTTCGCGGGGACCAAGGGTTTCGTTGGTGGATTCGGACGTGGGGTTCTGACTGCATTCGGCGAACGCGAGGTGAAGGCTTTCGTCCAGGCCGCGATTGACGAGGCCGTCAAGCTGGAACGTGCCATGTCACAATTGAGAACGAAGAAACGAATTGTCGTGCTGCACTATTCCCCGATCGCCTCCACGGTGATGGGAGAGGCGCCAGAAATATTTCCATTTCTGGGCACATCCCGGTTGGCCGAAGTGGTTGACCGCCATGGCGCCGACCTGGTGGTTCACGGGCACGCCCACCGTGGCACATTGGAAGGGAAAACCACCGGCGGCATTCCGGTGCATAACGTTGCCATAACTCTCTTGCAACAGCAGAACCCATCGGCCGTATACCGCATATTTGATATGTAAGACTGCCTCTGTCCGAGGACTGCTTCAGCGAACACTTCGAGTTTTCAGACGCTTAGGAGTCTAAGGCCGCACCCCACCCGGGTTTCAGAAGCCTTAGGCCGTCTACAGGACATTCCCCTGCCTATATACGGGTTTGTCCCCCTTGTCTCTCTCGGGTATCACGCTTATGTTTATAAGGCGCCGCGGAAACGGGAATGTGTGTGGCGACCCTCCCAGCCGCTATTTTGAAGTAGTGGCATTCCATAAATCGGGAACTGACCCGGTACTTCGCAATCGAAAGGGCGGATCCAAAAAGAAAAGAGACTGCGCTGCTTTGGCAAGCAGCAACTCGAACATCAGGGTCGGTACCTAAAGAGTTCCATAAGTACAGGCATTGCAATTTCAATTCAATCAGGAGTTCATGAAAATGAAGAAAATGTCAATGTTGTTGGCTCTTGTCTTGGCGTTCGCGCTCACCGCGATGGCCCAGACACCCTCCCCTAACGACCAGAGTTCGTCCACCCCGTCGACTTCTCAGGACACGACAAGTCCCTCGAGTGCGCCGAGCTCCACCAGTCCTTCCAGTTCACCGAGCTCTACCAGCCCCTCGAGTTCACAGAGCTCGACGAGTCCTTCGGCTGCGCCGGGCTCTACCGCCGGGCAGCAGGATTCCAGCAGCATGGGACAGGCCCCGGCCGCCGGAAAGGAAACCAAAGCCCAAGAACAGGCAGAAGAGAAACATGAAGGCCATGGGCACAAAGTAAAGGGCTGCATCCGCTCCGAAGGCGGCAAGTTCTTGCTGGAAGACGCGCACGGACGGATGTATTCGTTGAACACCACCGAAGATCTGTCTGCTCATGTTGGTCACGAAGTCGTCATCCATGGCACGGTCAGCGGCAACGGGTCGAGCATGAACAAGTCGGATATGAGCAAATCAGACACCAGCAACTCTTCGATGTCCTCGTCGGCTGCCGGCGGAAACAAAGAGATTGCGGTGACGAAGGTGGATATGGTCTCGGAAACCTGCAAGCTGGGCGGAAAGCATGCTAAGACCAGCAGCAATGACCAGACCAAGGGAACTTCACCTGACAAGCAGCAGTAACTGAAGCCAGGGCTTTAAATGTGCATGGAACGCGCCGGCAGTCAGCCTGCGTGTTCCATGCATTTTTATTTTGACGTGTGGATTGGGGACCTATGCTCAGCGCACGGGTTCGGCTTCGGTGTGGCCGTCGGTCTGAGCTGCGGCAAACAGCCATTGTTGCAGGTGGCGCTGCGACGAGGGGTGCAGTTGGTCAAAGCTTAGTCCGGCAAATCCGCCGGGGCTGGTCCAGGCCAGTTTGGCGTTGGCTTCGATGTTAGAGTCGCTTCCCGGCAGCTTGAATGAGACTTCCATAGTTGCGCCGTGAGTGAGAGTGACTGGACAACGTATGGCGAGCCCTCCAGAGCTGATGTTTACGGTATTCGCCTCAATATGTTCGCCGTCTAGATTAATAATCACGGGCAATTCGGTCGTCACCCGGAAATAACGCTGCTGTTCGGTCCGCAGGGTACTGAGCGCGTCTGTTCCGAACTGACCGTCCTCGTTCCTGTATCTCTGGAGTTTGCGCCGCAGAGTGCGGGAAGAGATCCCCAGTTGCTGCGCGGCTTTCAGTTGGTTGCCACCACTCTGGGCGAGAGCCTGGAGAATCATTTGTTTTTCCACTTCTTCCAGGTTTCCGCTAGGTGTCGCGGGTGTACCAGGTTCGGAAAAACCGCATATCACCGGCGGAAGGTCGGAAGCACGAATCTCCTTAATCCCGGTCTTGACGTGCATCGCGGCGTGAAAAATTACATTCTTCAACTCGCGTACGTTGCCCGGCCACGAATAGCGTTGCAGCACTTCCAAAGCTTCCACTGTAAACTTGCCTTCAGGCAGTTGCTGGACGAGGAAGTATTCAGCAATGGCCACGATATCATCCGGACGTTCCCGCAAAGCCGGGACCTGTAACTGGAATTGGCTGAGTCGATGGTAAAGGTCTCGACGGAACTTTCCGGCCTGGACCTCTGTTTCCAAGTCGCGATTCGTTGCCGCAAGGACCCGCACATTCACGGCTACTTTTCGGCTGCCACCAAGACGATAATAAGCGACTCCATCCAGCACACGCAGCAGCTTAGCCTGTACTTTCGCGTCCAGTTCGCCAATTTCGTCGAGAAACAGGGTGCCATGGTCCGCGAGTTCAAAAAGACCAGGCTTGGTCGCTTCGGCGCCGCTGAATGCGCCCTTTTCATAGCCAAAGAGTTCGCTTTCGACGAGGTGTTCCGGCAGGGCAGCGCAATTAACGTCAACAAATGGCTTGCCACAGCGTAGTGAATGCTGATGAATAGCTTGCGCAACTAATTCCTTGCCGCTGCCGGTTTCACCAATGATGAGAACCGCAGCCTCCTCTCGGGCTACTCTTTCCACCATAGCCATGAGCTTGCGCATGATTTCGCTGCGAACTACGGCTATGGTCCCGTCGGCCAATTGCATTTGGGTAGCTGGCTTCATGCAAAGAAAGATCAGTGGGCGACTATCCGCGAAGGTTTCAATTGAGTGGACGCGGAAGTCCCCCGGCAATCTTTAACATTTTGGCGGAAAGCAAGGTAGGTTACGGAAGTTTAAACCAACGAAATCAGGCAGGAAAGAAGCTGCGAGACCGCTACAAGGTGCTAAGGATATGGGTGGTTAAAGGCACACCGGCGGAAGGACCCCGTTGCTTGATTGACGAAATTATGAACTAAGACGCGCATCCTTGACCTCTCCCGGCCTAGCTGCCCCATACGGCTGAAGCGGCTGACAAGATGCTGAACGCGACCACCGCGGCGGTGATCAGGAATGCAACTATCGCAGCTTTCTTTGTCGATTTCATATCTGCCCTCTCACTTTTCTCTAAAGTTGTATTCGTTGTATTCAAATCACCCTAATTACGGCACGATGTCTGTACTGTTGCGGCGATTCGATACGCCGGAACTACACAGATTCTCCGGACTTACTCTCCGTCGTCGTCACCACTTCCATCAATCGACTCCGCCGCACTGCCGGCATCGGTTGCACCCAGGGTGGCACCCCACACCACCGAACTTCCCCAAATCACGCTACACCCGTCCAACGCGCTGTTGCCCCACACGACGGAGCTGCCCCAGATCACTGAAGTGCCGTTGAGCAATACGCTGTTCCCCCAAACGACTGAAGTGCCCCAGATCAGCGAGTTGCCCCCCACCACCGAGTTGCTCCAGACCGATGAGGAGTCGGCTTGCAGAGAAACCGTTCCCGTGAGATTCCGCACAGCGACGGGCGACATCGCTGTGCCCGATACGGTGTCATTGTTCGAAAGCGCCGCAGGGATGTTTAAGTAGCCTGCACCCACGGTAAAGATGTCGTATTGTGCGCTATATGTGACGCCACTGAATTGGTCATAGGTCGAGGATTGTGTCGGAAACATCTTGTCTGCGGTCTTCATCAGTCGCGCCTTGACCGCGTCTGGATTGAGACCGGAACTTTTTTGCAGCATCAGCACCGCAGCGCCACTCACGACGGGAGTAGCCATGCTTGTGCCGCTCAACTTGATGTAGCTGTCTTGTCCGCTATAGTCGCCGTATGTGATCGGATTGAGTACATCCCCAGGGTACTTTTGCTCTAAAGTACTGCCCTGGGAAAGGAGTGAGGCAATTTTGTTCCCGGGTGCTACCAGATCCGGCTTCGCAATGTGGTCAACCAGGCTCGGTCCTTTGGAGCTGTAAGTCGCGATCCTGTCATCGGACTCCTGAGGTGTGTTCATCGTGCGCATTGCGCCAACGGTTATTACGTATGGATCATTGCCCGGGGCGGCGATAGTTCCGTAGCCATTGGTATGTGTGCTGTTGTCGCGTCCAAAATTACCGGCGGCGACCACTACAACTAAACCCGACTTCCATGCGACCTCTACCGCCTGGCAAAGCGGGTCTTGCGTATAACTCTCATAAACGCGACGTCCCAGGGAAAGATTGATTACGCGAATATTGTAAGTACTTTTGAGAGCAATAGCGCGCTGGATGGCAGCGATCACGCCCGAATCAGAACCTGCTCCATTCCCGTCCAAAACCTTCAGGTTGATGATGTTGACATTGGGGGCGACGCCGAAGATGGTGCCGTAAGAACTCCAACCGTTACCGGAGATGATTCCCGCAACGTGCGTACCGTGGCCGTAGCCATCGCTAACACTACTACCGGGAACAAAACTTTGGCTGTAAACAACGCGTGAATTTACCTGCCGGGTGTCGTACAGATCGGGATGATCACTGACGCCGCTATCGATGACCGCCACGCCGATACCAGTGCCATCCCAGCCGTAAGAGTGCGCGATATCACCGCCCACCGTTTGTTCGTAATAATCGTTTGAAACCCCAACTGTACGGTTGGGCGAGATGTAAGTGACTTCAGGATCCTTTGCCAATGCCTGAATTGCGCTCAGCGAGAGATTGAATACTCCAGCGCGAACCAGCCGCAGAGTTTGGGTATGAACTCCTCCTAACCGTGTGGCTTTCTTAATGTGAGCAATTGTGGGGCTCTTACGGAATTGAACGATTACCTGGACCCGTGCGTTCGAGGAACCGGTACGCTGCGCTTTTAATATCAATGTCGTAAGTTCAGGAGAGAGTTTGGCTGTACCACGAGAGTTGCGGTCCTCGCCCTGCAATGGCTTTGCGCCCCCATTGGCGGATGCCAGACCCGTAATGGCGAGGACCAGGACTATCAGTTTCAGGGTGACGTGCCACTTGGCCGTGGATACCTGAGCACTCAAAGCACTTTTCTCGGGTTTTGGTTTCAGGCCCATTCCACTTCTCCGAAGCAATTCGGCTCCGTTGCTCCACTAGTAGCAGTGCATTCGGCTCGCCTAAGTTGGACAAATAAATAAACCATTTATTATCATAGCTTTGAAAACAATGTGGTACTCGTTGACGACGGACAATGTGGCCAAGTGAGCCGTATCCCCATCGCGCTCATCCTTGCCCCGATCCGCGTATAAATGGCTCGATTTCAAGAGGATGGACGACCCAGTCGAAGCCGCGGACACTATGTCCGCCGCTGTCCGCGGTTGATCTTCCGAGGCTCCAATTGTAAGTTACGAAAGTTTCGGGTTCCAAGAGGTAATCCTTTGCTATGTGTCACTTAGCTGGTATCAATTATTAGAGCTAGGAGTCCGCCGTTGTGTCGACGGACGGGAAAGGAGTTGCTGGCGAGGATGGCCGGTCAGTCACAATCCTGGAAACAGATGACGCTGGCAGCGCACCTTTTCATCGGCGCTATCGTGCTTACAGGTTCTTGTGTTCTCGCTTACGCGATCGCACTAGATCATTCCAGCGGCGATCCTCTGAAGTTCATCTGTTACACGCTGGTGGCAGTGGTTGCGTCACGACTCAAGGTAAACCTGCCCGGAATAACGGGCACGATGTCAGTCAACTTTCTCTTCATTCTTCTCGGCGTATTGCAACTCAGTTTCAGAGAGACTTTGGCCCTGGGATGCGCAGCCATTCTGGTGCAGTGTTTGTACCGCGACCGACCGCGGCCTGTACAAGTCATCTTCAATATTTGCGCGACCGCTTTCGCGATTGCCTGTGCGTACTCGGTCTATCACCTGGCCATTTTCCACGGTCAGGTCAGTAATCCATCGTTCCTCCTGGTGCTCACCGCCTCGATGTATTTTGTTTCGAACACAGTGCCGGTGGCGACTGTCATCGCCCTCACTGAGCACAAGTCACTGAACAAGATATGGTCAGAATGCTACTTCTGGTCTTTCCCCTATTACCTTGTGGGTGCTGGAATTGCCGGCCTGATGAGCTGGCTAAACAGCATCATCGATTGGCAGACTTCGCTGCTAGTGCTCCCTGTCGTATTTCTGATTTACCGCTCTTATCGGCTTTATCTTGGCAAACTGGAGGATGAGAAGCGGCACGTTGAAGACATGGCGAACCTGCACCTGCGCACGATCGAAGCGCTGGCGCTGGCCATCGAAGCCAAAGACCATACTACCCACGATCATTTGCAACGGGTGCGGGTGTACGCGATTGAAGTGGCTAAAGCACTGAAAGTCAGTCACGAAGAGATGGAAGCGTTGAATGCAGCAGCGTTACTGCACGATATCGGCAAGCTGGCTGTTCCCGAACACATAATCTCCAAGCCCGGACGGCTTACCCCGGAAGAATTCGAGAAGATGAAGATTCACCCGCTGGTAGGAGCGGAGATTCTCGAGCGCGTTCGTTTCCCCTATCCAGTTGTGCCAATCGTCCGCGCCCACCACGAAAAGTGGAACGGCAGCGGATATCCTCTTGGTCTCAAGTATGAAGAAATCCCAATGGGGGCTCGCATTCTTTCAGCAGTTGATTTCCTGGATGCAATGGCTTCAGACCGTCAATACCGGCGGGCTTTGCCATTGCAGGAGGTGATGAAACGCCTGGAAGAGGAATCCGGCAAGTCGTTTGACCCCAAAGTGGTCACTGTGCTCAAGAGGAGTTATCTGGATCTTGAGAAGTTGGTGGAGAAGAGCTCCGGTCAGATTGCCTGGTCGAAGTTGACTACCGAGGTAAAGGTGGACCGTGATGTTGCGCCCGCCGCAGGATTTGAAGAGATCGGCGCAAAGGAGCCGCACGAGACAAACTTCCTCTCCTCCATTGCCGCAGCACGGCAGGAGGCTCAGACGTTATTTGAACTTAGCCAGGATCTGGGCGCATCACTCAGTTTGGGGGAAACTCTCTCGGTATTTTCCGTCAAATTAAAACGGTTGGTCCCCTACGACGCCATTGCCATCTACGTGCGGCGCAACAACGAGCTTCTGCCAGAACACGTCAGCGGCGATAACTTCCGCCTGTTTGCCTCACTGCGCATACCCCTGGGACAAGGACTTTCCGGGTGGGTCGCGCAAAACAAGAAACCTATCATCAACGGCAATCCTTCGGTTGAACCCGGTTATTTGAACGATCCTACAAAGTTCAGCACTTTGCGTTCGGCGATGGCTATTCCACTCGAAGGAGTGGATGGGGTAGTAGCAGTACTAACCCTGTATCACGGGGAGAAGGATGCGTTCACCTCCGACCATCTCCGCATGTTGTTAGCCATTAGTTCCAAAATGGCATTGGCGATTGAGAATGCCCTCAAATACCAGCAAGCCGAAAGTTCTGCCACCACCGACTACCTCACAGGTCTGCCAAATGCGCGCTCCTTGTTCCTGCAACTGGATCGCGAGTTGGCACGCTGTAAGCGTGATAATTCGTCCCTCACGGTAATGGTTTCGGACATGGACGGATTCAAGCAGATCAATGATCGCTTTGGACACCTCGAAGGAAACCGTGTTCTGCGATTGTTTTCTCATGCTCTTAAGGAAACCTGCCGCGAATACGACTACGTGGCGCGAATGGGCGGCGATGAATTCGTGGTCATTGCGCCGGGACTTACTCCGGACGCAGCCCTGAAGAAGGCCGAGAGCCTTCGTGAATTGGTGAAGCAGGTCGGGAAAGAAGTTTGCAATGAAGATATTTTGTCTCTAAGCGTAGGCCGCTCCGTGTATCCGGACGATGGTCTTGATGCGGAGGAGCTCCTGGCTGAGGCGGATCGCCGAATGTACGTCGAGAAGCAGAACCAGCCAAGCCGGAAGAACCGCAGACTCTATCCGCGGTTGAAGGGGCGTCTCACGATTGAACTGCATCCCGAAAACGAGAAGGTTCCCATTCTCGGCAATCTGACCAATATCAGTCTGGGAGGCTGCTATGTTGAAACCAGCGCTCTCCTGCCACCAGATTCAAAGCTCAAACTGATCTTCTCCATGGACGATGGCAAAATGCAGGCCGAAGCCAGAGTGCTGCGCACCGATCCGGGCTGCGGAATTGCGATGAAATTCCCCGAGGGCAGCCGCGATGATCGCGCAAACTTGCAACAGATCCTGGAGTTCGTCGACCGCACCACGAAGGTTTACGACAACTATTACCTTTCGAAAATGCTTAAACAGTAAATCCTTGATTAGCGGACTTAGCGCAGGAGCAGTTGCGGACTTTGTTCAGATTGGGAAAACACGTAGCCAGAATTCTGCTTACCGTGCTTCTGGGCGGTATCCTGGGAGCCACGCTGCTGCGCGTGGCACCCGGCTTTGGCGTAGACGAAGAGGAACTAGACAGCCGCTTGAATGACCAAAGCATTCGCGCTCTCCGGCAGGAGCAGCAAACTGACACAAATGTCATTACTTTCTATTTTCGTTACCTGGGCCGGATGCTTCATGGTGACCTGGGTATCTCCCGGACCCTACGCCGGCCTGTGTCCGAGCTTCTCAGGGAACGCTTACCGGAAACCGCGAAGTCTGTCACTTTAAGCCTTGCGCTGGGATGGGCATTGAGCTTTGCGCTGGTCATCCTTGCTTTGATGTCACGATCTTGGAGCGTCGACCTCTTCGGCAGCGTCATTAGTGGATTCCTACTGTGCCTGCCGGCAGCCGTGCTGTCGGTCTTATTTGTCATGTCCCGCGCTCCCGCGCGACTTGTGCTGGCGCTGATTGTTTTTCCAAATGTGTATCGATACGTGCGCAACCTGCTGCTGCGGAGCGCGTCCCAGCCCCACGTTCTGATGGCGCAAGCCAAGGGCCTTGGCAACTTTCGGATTATGCTCTGGCATATCCTCTGGCCGGCAGCTCCGCAATTGCTGGCCCTGGGTGGAGTTTCCGTCAGCCTTGCGCTCACAGCAGCGATCCCGGTGGAGGCTCTTTGCGACTTGCCTGGAATTGGGCAACTGGCCTGGAAAGCCGCCCTCGGCCGTGACCTTTACCTGCTGGTGAACCTAACCATGGTGGTCACAGTGATCACACTGCTGGCCAACTCGGCCTCGAACCTTTTGGGTGAGGCTTTCCGACCGAGTGCGGCATGAAATGGGCACGCACTCTGGCGGTGTCACTGCTTGCACTGACCGCGGCGGCGTGCGTGCTTGCAGATGTCATCGCTCCTGCTTCCTATACCCACCAATTCCGCGCTGAGCCTGATGCTGCTCCTTCGCGGCAGCATCTTCTGGGGACAGACGACCTGGGGCGCGACCGCTTCTCGCGCCTGCTCTATGGCACGCGGGTGTCGTTGCTATTGGCGCCCGCAGCGGCACTGCTGTCGAGCCTGCTCGCAGCTCTCATTGGTGGAACCGCGGGCTTCAGGGGAGGCAGGGTTGAGAAAATTGTCATGTCAGGGACCGACCTTTTCCTATCCTTACCCTGGCTCTTCCTGCTGATTACAGTACGAGCCCTGATGCCGCTGAACGTGTCGCCGATCGTTTCAGCCGCCATAACGTTTCTTCTACTCGGGTGCCTGGGATGGGCCGCAGCCGCTCGAGTGGTCTGCGCCGATGCGCGCTCTTTGCGCAATTCTGATTTCATATTGTTGGCGCGTGCGTCCGGCAGTTCCGGGCTTCGCTTGTTATGGCGACACATGGTCCCAAACCTTCTTCCAGTCCTGCTTGCACAGTTCTGGATATCGGTTCCAGCCTTCATCCTGACTGAAGCCAATCTTGGCATGTTGGGTCTCGGAGTTGCCGAGCCGCTGCCCTCATGGGGCAGTCTGCTGCGGGAGATGCAGAGTTATCCATCGTTAGCGGGCAATCCCTGGCGGTTCATTCCGTTGTTGTTGTTCATTGTGCTCGTAAGTTGCTTCCAGCTTGTCATGGTTCAAGAGGAGTTGCCGGCATGAAACAACATCGCTTTCGCATCATTCTGGTGGTCATCAGCCTTCTAGGTGCCATAACTGCATTTGCACAATCGGGCAGCGAGCTTCGCTTCTGCCTGCATTCCGAGCCCAAGACTTTCAATCCGCTGCTGGCGGAAGATGATTCATCCGAGACCATCCGTTATCTCACTGGCGGGGTGCTCATCCGTGTGGACCGTCTCACGCAGAACGCTATACCGGAACTGGCCACGGCTTGGAAAATCAGCAATGGGGGCAGGACGATTATTTTCAAATTACGCGACGGCGTTCGCTTCTCGGACACCACTCCGTTCTCCGCTGAAGATGTTGGTTACACCGTTCGGCAGCTCATGGATCCAGCGCTGCACTCGCCCACCGCGGATTCCTTCCGCTCGGGCGAAGGCGCGGTTGAGATTCAGGTCTTATCGCGCAATCGGGTTGCCATCACCTTTCCCGCGCCCATCGCTGGTTTGGACAAACTATTCGACCAAGTCGGAATCATGTCGGCCAAGTCTCCCCAAAAAGAAATGGCAGTATTGGGGCCATATCACGTCGCCGAATACAAAGCCGGCTCCTATGTGCTGCTCCAGCGAAACCCGAATTATTGGAAGCACGACGGCAGCGGCAAACAATTGCCGTATATCGAGTCGATCAAGTTGGATATTCAGCAAAACCGGGACACCGAGATTCTGCGCCTGCTTCGTGGAGAACTTGATTTCATCAATTCCCTGGATGCCGAATACTTCGACAAGATCCTATCCCAGGATTCTTCAATGGCACACGATGCAGGCGTGTCACTCGACTCTGAGCAGATGTGGTTCAATCAGGTCGCAAGCTCTCCTTTACCGGATTACAAAAAAGAATGGTTTCGTTCCACGAATTTTCGACGTGCGATTTCTGAAGCCATCAACCGTGACGACCTCGCTCGCATAGTTTTTCATGGACACGCGCGGCCAGCCGTCGGACCGGTTTCTATCGCAAACAAATTCTGGTTTAACTCCAAGCTGCAACCTCATCCCTTCGATCCCACCTCTGCGCTCCAGCGATTGAGTCAGGATGGTTTCCAGCTAAGAGATGGTGTTTTGCGCGATCGTCAAGGCCACGGCGTCGAATTTTCACTAATTACTAACTCCGGCAACAAGTACCGGGAGCGCATGGCCACCATGATCCAGCAGGACCTGGCCGGAATCGGGATCAAATTGAACATTGTCACGCTTGATTTTCCTTCGCTCATTGAACGCATTACCCGCAGCTTTAACTATGAAGCCTGTCTTTTGGGGCTGGTAAATAACGATCTCGATCCCGATTCGCAAATGAATATATGGCTGAGTTCGGCCGAAAATCACCAGTGGAATCCGAACCAGAAAAGTCCCGCAACCAATTGGGAAGCGGAAATTGACAAATTGATGCGCGCACAAGCCTCCACGCTTGATTCGCGAAAGCGCAAAACCTATTTTGACCAGGTGCAGGAAATCGCCTGGGAACAGGAACCGTTTATTTATCTCGTCAACCGTAATGCGCTGTCGGCAGTTTCACCTTCGGTGCACAATGCGCACCCTGTCGTCCTGCGACCCCAGGTGTACTGGAACATCGATCAACTGGTGTTGGGCAACGAGGTCGCGAGGAAGCATTGACACCGAATCAGCCAGTCCTGTCGCTCCATCTCTCTGCAGACTACCCGGGCAGAGCCTCCGTGCTGCGTGACCTATCGCTGGAGCTCAATCAAGGGGAGATCCTTGGATTAGTGGGCGAGAGCGGCTGCGGGAAAAGTACTTTGGCTCTGGCAATTCTTAGATTGCTCCATTTGAAGCGCGGCAAAGCTGAAGGTTTTATACATTTTGGCGGCCGTGATCTTATGTCGCTCGCAGAATTCGAGATGCGTAGGCTACGGGGTAAAGAGATGGGCCTGGTATTGCAGAGTCCGATGTCAGCATTGAATCCGGCGCTTCGGATCGGGACCCAACTGCGCGAAGCCTGGAAAATACATAAAAGCGGGAGTCGAGATGAGTGCCGAGAGGCTTTGCTGCACGCGTTAGACCTTGTCAGCTTGCCGGTCGAGGAAGACTTCCTGAAAAGATATCCAGCCCAGGTCAGCGTGGGACAGGCGCAGCGGGTGCTGATCGCGATGGCCGTTCTACATCGTCCATCGTTGTTGATCGCCGATGAACCAACCAGCGCGTTAGACATTATCACGCAGTCGGAAATTCTGAGGTTGTTCGCAAACCTCAGTCAGCGGCTCGGCATAAGTATTCTTTACATCTCCCACGATCTGCTTTCGGTGGCCACCATCAGCAACCGTGTCGCAGTTATGCAGCAAGGTCAGATTGTGGAGTGCCGCGACGCAGCAGGCATTTTCCGGAGTCCTGAGCACCGCTACACCCAGGAATTAATTCGCGCCTTACCCGTAGTGCCGCAGTTTGCCGCGCATGCCGCTGGTCGCGGCTAAAGAATCGCAGCCAAAACCCCATTGCTTGCCGGTTGAGATTATTTTCTGCCCGGATGGAATTCTCCCTTGCGGGAAAATTGGGAATAAGGCCAGTTTTGTTTCTTCTTGGGATCGGGAGTAGCCGCTGAAGGCAAGATTCTCGCAGACGCAGTTCCCCAGTCCGCGGGCGGAGACTGCACACCCCAGACATTTCCCGGCTCATTCAATGCCAGCCCAACCAGCCAAAACTTGCCATCCGTTCCAAGAGCCAGGCAATTGGCCACGCGAGCGGTCACGCTCCCCACGCCGGGCAGACCGTCCAATTGAACGGCGGTGCCGACTTCTGGTGCACACGAAAGACGAACTCCGCACCCTTGTGGATTGACCACCAGCGTCTGGCCTCGCTCTGCGAATGGGTGGCCAGCATTGAGACTGGTGACCCTGATGGGAATTTCCCATCGAACGCGGGTCATGCGCCGGGGTGTTTCAGCGTTGTCGGCAGAACTCGTCATAAAACACGTCTTGTTCAAATTTTACGCTGTAACTAGGGGCGATGACGCGATCGACGCTGGATTACGCACCACTAAAGTAACAGTACGCCAGCACTTGCGGTTGAGATCGAGAGGAGATTCAACCCAGAAACTACATCATTAACGGCTGTATCTGCACAAGTTGGGCGGTTGAAGCCAGCTTACTCTTACGAAGCATGTTGGCGGAGGGGATTCCGGTGCGCTGAAACGATTTTTCGCAGTCAGCAGTGGAAGGACCGTGCATGTTGCCCTCCATGTAAGCCAGCCCCGGGCATCGTGTACAACTGCCTACGTGCGAGCAAGTTGAACAAACCGGCAGATTCTTGGCGCGAATCGAGCTCACATCAGCTAACTGCGGCGAGTATCTCCAGATATCGAGGAATTTCTGCCGTCGTACATTGCCGCTGGGCAGAGGAAATTGCACGCACGGAAAGACATCACCGTAGGGAGAAATATAGCAAGCCGTGTGTCCGGCGCTGCAAGGAAAACTCTCCAGCTCGTCCTCGCTCGCTGGTTGGGGCGGAGCGCAGAATTCCTGCACATTGCCTATCAAGGACTCATTGCGGAAAACCTGGCGAAGTTCGCTGCCCGGAATACGCAGGTTCAGAATTGACATGTCCCCGTCCATCTTCGGGGTAATTGTCGGGTCGAGAGCGTAAAATGACGTCCAGTTCTTTTGCGAGCGCCTGAACTCCAGCATGATCAAACATGTTGGCTGTCATCAACACATTCGCCATCGTGACCTTAAGTCCTTGAAGTTTCAGAAACCGAATCGCTTTAATGGTTCGCTTAAGCGAACCGGGCAGCTTCGTAATAGCGTCGTGGATTTCGGGACGATGCGAGTACACGCTGATTTGGATCTGCTCAACTCCAAGGGCTTTCAACCATTGAGCTTCATACTCGCGAATCATAACCGCGTTGGTCTTCACCTTGACATTGAACTGAAGCTGGCGAGCGTAAGCCACCAGTTCGAGAAAATCGCGACGCATGAAAACTTCGCCGCCACTGAAAGTCAGAAAGAAGACGCCGGCGTCGGCGAGTTGGTCGAGGATGTCCTTGATTTCTATAGTATTCAATTCGCCATGGTCGTCGTGATCGAGATAGCAGTGGACGCAGCGCTCGTTACAGCGGTAGGTGACGTCAATATGCACATCGATGGGGATATTTAGATCCAAGGCCTTAGTGGCTATCTCCGCCATCAAACTCATTGCGCCTCCGAGGTGGGGAAAGACGGAACGGCTATCGGCTTGTCCGATATCAGCAAAATACCATGTTTCGACAGCTCATCTACGAATTGTTCCGCGTCGCGACGCGCTGAGTCGGGATCCACGTCAAACTCGGGGCAGATCTTTTCATCGACGATCTCGAAAAGTGAAGTACAGCCATCGGCCGCCTGCCATATTAAGGAGGCGACTTCATTCAAGGTAAAAAAGGTGGAATCCGCCGCTGACATGATCATCATTTCGCCGCCCATCATGCGGGCCACGATCTCCGAGCTTCTGGCAATGTACTTGTCAGCCATTGAATTTTTCGCGGGATTCCCCTCTTCTACTCGATCAGATCCCAAACACGCTCATCCGGAAAGAACGTCAGCCGGCGCACCGCGACGTCGGTGACAAAATCGAAAGCAGACCGAAATATCAGTTTCACTAGTTCCGAATCATTAGCGAAGGACAAAATGTTGCGCAACAGGCGTCTCACCAACACGCCAGGACATCAGTAAAAGGAAAGAGTTCCCTCCAAGCGGGAACGACGCAGCGTGTACGAGAAGATTGCGAGACTCAATGGCAAAAGCACCAGAGAAAATAATGTGAGCACCACAATTTCGTGAGCCAGCACGGAGAACGGTGCGCCTCGCAGCAACGCCGAGCGCATGCCTTCGAGAGAGTGAGTGATCGGAATGAACCCGGAGATAAACCGCAGCCCTGCCGGCAAGGTTGTGACCGGAAACATGGTTCCCGTCAGAAACCACACTCCTGAGCCCAGCGCCCATACGACGGCTGAACCTTTCTGGATGGCCAACTGTAAAGCGGCGGCAAAAATACCCAAGGCGATGGCGATCGTCAGGGAAAGTACGAAGATCACCACGCAGCCGGTGATATTGGGATGTAGTGGTGCTCCAAACAGCAGCAATCCGGCGAGCAGATAAAAAAACAAGCTGACGGTATTGCCCGCAAAAGCTGAAATCGCACTCAGAAACACCAATATTTGAGAAGGAGTCGCGGTCGTCATCAGGACTTCCAGGGTGCCGTTTTGCTGAGCTTCCTGGACGGTAGCGAGAAATGCGTGCACTCCCATCACCAGGAATGTATAGAAACCTGTACCTACAAGAAGAAAGGGGAAGTAGTCCACTCCTTCAGGACGAAAGCCGGGACCAATCGCACGCGACAAATAGTAAAAAGCGGCTAGTTCCGCCAGCGCGCCGGCGGCGGTGAGGATAAAACCGGTGCGATAGCGAATTGAGGTGAGCAAGTCCCGCCGAACAATGGCAAGCAGCTTGTCCAGCAATGAGGCCCAGTTCAACACCGCCCTCCTACTGCCGTTTCCGTTTCCGGGACTTGCTCCAACTCACCAGTAGTTCGAAAATAGAACTCCCGCAAATCGTCAATGCCGGTATTGGTTGAAAGCAGGAGAGAGCCGGCCAACGTTCCTCGATAGAGCACGGCTACTAAGTCGCCCACCGCCGCAGCTTCTGAAAAGCTATGGGTGGCCAGAATCACGGTCGAACCCAGATCCGGCAACTCCCGGACCGTTTCCCAGAAATGTACCGCGGAACCAGGATCGAGACTGCGAGTTGGTTCGTCCAACAAAACCACAGAGGGCTTCTTGATCAGGGCGCGCGCCATGCCGAGCCTCTGATACATCCCGGTGGAAAATTTCATGACCAGGGTGTCGGCGGATTCGACCAGCCCAGTAAGCCCAATTACCTGGTCAATCTTGTCCGTCCGCTCGCGCCGTGGAACATCATCCAAAGTTGCAAAGAAGTCGAGGTTCTCTCGAGCGGAAAGGCGGGGGAAAAACGATCTCTCGGTAGATACCGCGAACCCTACATGTCGGCGGACACGGTCCCCTTCCCGGCGCGTGTCGGAGCCTTCGACCAGGACTCGTCCAGAATCGGGCAGCAGCATGGTCGAAATGAGCTTAAGCGTAGTAGTCTTCCCGCTCCCATTCGGTCCCAGCAGGACCAGAATTTTTCGAGGAGGGATGCTGAGCGACAGATCATCTAGCGCCTGTGTCTCTCCCTTCCGCTCCCTGCCCATCCAATTAAACAGGGCGGGACGATGGCGAAATGCCTTGCTCACGGAATCGAATACGATGCTTTGCATGCTTTCGAATCTGCGCGAGGACTGGCTCGCACCAAGTAATGCATTCATCCCAGGATGTTGCGAAAGTGTCTCTATTATAGTGTGCGCTGCCCGAGTCTCCCCTCTTAGATTTGGGGACAGCGCACAAGAAGTAAAGATGTTACTGCCATGGCCCAACTGTCGTCGGCACTAGTGCGTCCAATCGAGAAACCTTCCAGCCAGGGTATTGTCCCCAGTGATGAATTTGCTTGCTGCTAGCCTGTTGTGCTGGAGACGCTGATCGCTCCGAGCATATCCACGCTGCGCTACAGCAGTCGCTGGACTGGGGCGAAGTCACTCGCCTGGCAGAGCATCACGATGTCATGCCCGCGCTTTATCGCGGCTTGTGCCCTTTTCCTGGAAACGTTCCGCGCGGAGTACTTGAGCGATTATCCGAGTTCTACCGACGAAATACGCAGAAAAACCTGCCCCTTACACACGACCTGATCAGGGTTTTGGAATGTCTGGAGTCGCACGGAATCGCCGCCATCCCATACAAAGGCCCGGTACTGGCGGAATCCCTGTACCAGGATGTCGCACTCCGGCAATTTTCTGATCTGGATGTTCTCATCGATGCAGCTGATCTGGTCCGTGCCAGGACGGCGGTTCGCGAGCTGGGTTATTCCCCGGTCATGGCACTGACTAGAGCGCAGGAGGGCACTTATCTTGGATCGGGATATGAACTGGCCTTTGACGGACCCGCGGGTAGGAACCTGCTCGAACTAAAATGGCGCATTCTGCCTCGTTTTTATGCCATCGATTTTCAAATGGATAAGCTTTTCGAACGAGCTTCCAGCCTCGAGTTAGGCGGGAAGAAGATTCGTTCCCTCTCATCTGAAGACCTCTTGCTTGTGCTTTGTGTTCATGTGGCAAAACATCGTTGGGGGCGACTGTCCTGGCTTCGAGACATCGCTGAAACCATACGAACGCAGGCAATCGACTACGAGTTGGTGTGGGATGAGGCTCGGGCATTAGGCGTCCGATTCTTGCAATTAGTTTCTGGCTGACACAGAACTTGTGGAGGGTGGCACCGCGTCTCCTTCCGGCCGATGTTGCCAATGATCCGCAAATGGAGCCTTTGGCTCGGGAAATTCGTCACTTATTAGTTCAGAGTTCGGAGTACAACACTGAGTCAGTGGATTATTTTCGTTTGATGATGCGTCTTCGAGAACGCCGTCGTGACAAAACTCGCTTTGGTTTGCGGCTAGCCGTTACCCCCAGCACGGGAGAATGGGAGACAGTTCGGCTACCGGCAGCAGTTTTTCCCCTGTATCGTGTCGTGCGCCTGATTCGCCTGATCGGAAGAACGGTTGGCGCGGGATTCTAGCTAGCTCTATTTCGCGTTTGCCCCTGCGCGTTTTATGCCGGCACGCAAACCAAGTTCAACAATACCGGGGTAGCCGCGTTCCTCCATGATCGCCATCACCGTCGCTGCGATTCCGCCAGGAGTGGCCGCTTCGCGCAGCAAGTAATCCAATGAGATGTTGCCTTCTCGCCACGAGACAATTCCATCCGCCAGAGCATGCGCCGCTGCTGTGAGCGCTGTCTTTTGGTCCAGCCCCAACTTTTGAGCTGCTCCAGCAAGTGCAGCCAGCGCATGATATCCATGACTGGAAGAGTAAGTAACGGTGAAGGCGTCGAACTTGTCTTCCGGAATCTCTAGAACTTTTCCTACGTGACTGAAGAAGCTTATGATTTCCCGTCGTGCTGCTTTGGACATGTTTCGCTCGAACGTTACGGCCGCCAACCCTCGTCCGCTGCGGCATACGGGGCTGGGCATTACTCTCGCCCAGCGCGTCCGCGAGCCAAGCCGCGATCGCAAGTTTGAGAGCGGGATACCGGCTGCGAGGCTGACTGCAATCGCGTCACGGTGAACTTTCCCGATCTTTTTCAACAGATCATCAACCCCGTCAGGCCGAACGGCTATGATCAACATATGCGCCTGGGCAACAGCGCGATGAAGGTCGGGTTCGCTGATCACGTCATACCTCTTGCGAAGCTGCCGCAGCTTACTGGCATGGCGGTCATGAACAATTATCGGAATCTTATATCCGGTAAGCCGCAACCCGGCCAGCAGCGCTCCTGTGATGCGGCCGCCACCGATGAAGACTGTAGCCTTCACGAGAGTTCGGCGCAGGCCTGCTCGGCCACTTGCACGAGTGTGGCGACATCACTCTCGGTATGGGCGGTGGAGATGATCCAATGCAGGCCGTTAGAAGGTGTCATATAGATGCCGTGTTCGAGCAGCAGTTGGACAAAACGAGCATAGCGGCCAGTATCTACATGTTTGCAATACTCGCGATAGTCATGGATAGCGTCGCGCTCAGTGAAATAGATCTGAAACATGGGGCCAAAGCCCTGCACGATGGCTTTCAGTTTGCGCCGGCGAAACACCTCACGTAATCCCGCAATGGCGGCATCGCCAATAGCGTGTAGCTTGCGATAAGTTCCCTCCGCGGAAAGCAGGTCAAGATTGGCGGCAACTACCTTCATGGTGAGCCTGTGACCATTGAAGGTGCCGTAGTGCAGAACCATGTTGTCGCTCCAACGCATGCGATCCAGGATGGCACGTGGCCCGGCCACTGCTCCGATCGGGAATCCTGCGCCTAGCGCCTTGCCGAAAGTGCTGATGTCGGGATGAATGCTGTAATACTCCTGGCATCCGCCCGGCGCATAGCGGAAGCCGGTAACAACTTCATCGAGAATTAACAACACGCCGTAGTCTTGCGTGAGTTCGCGCAGACGATCGAGATAGCGCTCGCGCGGCAGTATGCACCCCATGTTGGCCATGATCGGCTCCGTGATGACCGCGGCCAAATCACTTCCGTGTTCACGCATAAGGCGTTCCAGTGCGGCTATATCGTTCCATGGGGCGAGAACAACTTCATCAAACGTGCTGGAAGGAATTCCTTGCGAGTCCGGAATCCTGGTAGGGTTTTCTGGTGCGCCAATTTCCGCCGGCGAATGGCTGTGACTATTCAAAAGATAAGGATCGTACCACCCGTGATAGTGACCCTCGAACTTAAGGAATTTGGTACGCCGCGTATGGGCTCGCGCCAGCCGCAACGCCAGCATGGTGGCTTCGCTGCCGGTATTGGTGAATCGGACTACCTCCGCAGACGGCACCATCCTGCGGAAACGTTCCGCCGCTTCGACCTCGGCAGAAGTAGCCGCCGCAAAATGCGAGCCCTCGGCCATAGCCTGCGAGACTGCTTCAACCAGCTTGGGATGCGCGTGGCCCTGAATGAGCGCGCCGAAGGACATCATGAAGTCGATGTACTGGTTGTCGTCGGCATCCCAGACGCGCGAACCGCGTCCACGTTCCAGCACTATGGGGTCGGACTTGTAGACTGCTGCCCCGCGCGAAGGCGAATTTACGCCTTCAACCAGCGATTGCTGCGCCCGCTCGAACCATTGTTGCGAGCGAGTGCGATTTCGAGTCTTGAGCGCTTGTGTCATCAATTTTAAACAGCAGTGTTTTCAATCTGCCGTCCCGCCACCATCTACCACCAAAGCAGTGCCTGTCATGAATGACGAATCGTCGGAAGCGAGGAACAGCGTGGCTTTCGCAATTTCATCCGCCGTACCAATCCTACCCAGAGGCCGGTTGGCGCACCCGGCGAGATACGAATTCCAGTCCAATCCTCGCAGGCGCGCATCTTCCGGCAGCATAGGAGTGTCCACGTCCCCCGGACAAATGCAGTTGACGCGAATTCCCTGACGGCCATGATCAATAGCCATAGCCTTGGTGAGCAGCACGACGCCACCTTTCGAGGCACAGTATGCTACGGCGGAATCGCCACCAACGATTCCCCAGCCCGAACTGTTGTTAATAATCACGCCGCTGCCTTGTGCGATCATGCCAGGCAATGCAAATTTCGACATCAAAAACGTGCCTTTCAGATTGATGTCAACCTGCAAGTCCCACTCTTCTTCGGAACAGTCAAGCGCTGTATGCGCATAGAAAACGCCAGCGTTGTTGAAAAGGATGTCTAAATGTCCGAAGGTACTCAGGGTTTGTTCGACGGCACGACGGCAGTCCTCAGCTTTCCGAACATCTGTACGAATGAAGATCGCCTTTCCGCCATCGTTCAGGATCCGTTCGGCAACCGTCTTTCCTCGTTCTTCATTCCGTCCAGTAATGGCGACCTTCGCGCCCTCTTTGGCAAATAAAAGAGCCGTGACCTCGCCTATTCCTGAGGTTCCGCCGGTGATAAGTGCGACTTTATTGACTAGGCGCATAGTTTCGATGGCGCGAATCAGTGGACAATCAGATAGAGCCAGCTAGCCCCCCGCCGTCCACTACCAGCGCAGTTCCGGTCACGAACGAAGATGCATCGCTCGCCAGATAAAGCGCTGCCTGGGCGATCTCCTCGGGTTTCCCGACGCGCCCCAACGGGCGCCTCGCGGCTTCGGCCAGGAAATTATCGCTCGATTCACCGAGTTGCTGCGCCTCATTTCGTAGCATGTTAGTGTCGGTATCGCCAGGGCAGATGCAGTTTACGCGAATATTTTGCGGACCATGGTCAATGGCCATCGCCTTGGTCAGCAGTACGACCGCCCCTTTTGAGGCGCAGTACACAGCTGCGCGCGGCCCACCGGCCAATCCCCAACCTGAAGCCATGTTGATGATTGAGCCTCCGCCGGCGTGCGCCATGAGCGGGATGACCTGCCGCGAAAGAATAAAAATGGACTTAACATTCACCGTCATCACGCGGTCCCAATCTTCTTCGCTAAGTTCAAGTATTGAAGCACGTCTTATGATTCCGGCATTGTTAAAGAGCACATGGATAGGACCGAATTCTCGCGATACCCGATTTAGCATCCGCTCACAATCCGCAGCGCGCGTGACATCGGCGCTTTCGAAGAGCGCCCTGCCCCCGTTGCCGACAATCTCCTGAGCGACAGCCTGTCCAGCTTCCTCAATAACGTCAGCGATCATTACCGCCGCGCCCTCTCGTGCAAACAATAAGGCTGTAGCGCGCCCAATGCCTGAAGCACCGCCTGTGATGAGGATAACCTTGCCCTTCAATAAGCCCGAGCTGTTCGGCGCACTCCCCATTTTGTCAGGTTCTTACCGGCTGGCCAGGCTTCCCGCGGTTTCAGCTCCATCAATGGTGTACACCTGGCCAGTCATGTACGCCGCATCGTCGGAAGCTAAAAATGCAAACAACGCCGCGATCTCCTCCGGCTTAGCGTGCCGGCGCAGCGGGATTTTACGATTTACTTCGTCGAGCATTTCGTCACTGTACTCGGCGCGTTGCATGGGTGTGAGCACGTAGCCCGGCGCGACGGCGCAGACTCTGATCTTGGGTGCAAGTTCCAGCGCCATCGATCGCGTCAACTCGATCACGCCGGCCTTGGTGGCGTTATAGTCGGCGTAATACGGATAACCCATGATGCCGTTGGTGGAAGCTGTTTGCAGGATCACTCCGACGCCTCGCTCCCACATGTGGCGTGCCGCAGTCTGCGCGACATAGAACACGCCAGTCAGATTGACGGCGATTACCGTGTCCCATTCTTCAGAAGTGATGTCGAGGAAGTTGTGGCGAATACTGATCCCCGCGTTGTTAATAACGACGTCGACCCCACCCATGATCCTGACTGCATCAGTAAACGCAGCTTGTACCTGCTTCCGGTTAGAAACGTCGGCATCGACGGTGCCGGCGAGGTCCGGCAACTGGCGCTGGATCTGCTGTCGCCCTTTGGCGTCCCGGTCGAGCACACACACAGCTGAGCCCTCTTCCAGAAAACGCGCGGCGGTAGCGGCGCCGATCCCGCTCGCACCTCCAGTGATGAGGACACGCTTGCCAGTCAGACCGCGCATTACCCCTCCTGACGATTGGACTGGAGATTCTAGCAGGCCCAGCTTGGCGGTGGGAGCGAACGCGGTGCTGGCTTGGCCAGGCTGCCTTAGTCCGGTAATTCTTTAGGCGCCCTTGCCACGAAAGAGGAAAATCAGGTCAATGATCAAAATAATCACCACCAGCAATTCAAGAAAGAATGCCCGGCTCTGATGGAACTGGTCCACCATGAAGCGGTAGAGCTCCTCCGCGGTCCGCAATTTCTGGTTTACCAGGTCTTTGTAGTCCGGCACGCCGATCTTGGACGCGGCAACCTTGTAGAGACGGGCCGAAAACATATCGCTCAGAAACTTGATGGCATTATCAACACGCTCCGTCAGCTCCGTTACATCCAGCAGAACGGTATGCAGCTTTGAAGCCGCGCGAGCGGTTTTCCATCGTGCGAACATTCCGGTTCCGCCATGCTCCAGAAAATCGTACACACCCTCGAGTTGACGGCTGAGTAGCTCGTCATAATGGCGGAATTCAAGAAGCTGCGAATTGGCATACTCCAGGAGCTGAATGGCGGTCTCCGCGCCAGTGGCGCTGTCATAAAGAAATGCTCCATTCCAGCCGATCACTGTCAAATCATTAGGATAGTAAGAAATGCGTGATTGTAGAATCTCCTGACGCTCGCCATCGGAGAGTCTTGACGTTTCTCCGCGAACGATTTGCGCAATCTGGTCTCCATTTGCAGACAGCACATCGGCAGCCGATGGAGCACCCGCAATTTCGCGCACATGGAAAATGAAGTAGTCTTCGTTCAGCCATTCGGTATACGGCTTCACGAGAGCGGGAGCGGCGCGCTCCAGTTTCTGTTTAGCAATTTTGGTGGCTAGACTGGCAAATTCGGTGTCCCACACCCAGCGGCCCGCCAGGCGGACCAGGGTTTCCCAATCACCGGAAAACGGCAGTTCGAATACGACACTCAGTACGCCATAGTCGTAATACTTGATCTGTCCATCCAACCGTTCGCCACTTTCCAGCACCAGTGGTTCGATGGGCTCGACTACTGGGGCCCGTTGATAGCGCACGTATCCCGGCGCGGGATGTTTAAAACTCGCCTCCGCTGTACGCGCACCGAAGATTTTACGAAGTTCGTCGAGTCGGATTTCCTCGCAAACATCAAATTGGATAAGAACCAGGATCGAACCTTGCAACGCGGCATCCGATGTCGTGGCGACTCTAAGCGGGCCAGGCGCCAGACCCGTGCTTGGCTGCTGTACCGATTCCTTCAAGATGGCGGGACTAGTTTCGCGTTCCATGGCGTAACCCGATTTCTTCAAAATGGCCGGGGTGAAGACGCCAGCTGAGTGTTAGGTAGTCGCTTCGGTGCTGGAGAACCGCTTATATTGTCACAGAAAGCAGACGATGATGGCGAGCAGTTATAGTAAACAAAGCTAAAGCCCTTGTTTTCAATAGCTTCCAAGGTATGTTCCTTAAAGCACGCAATGCCGGCGCTGACGCAAAAGCCAAGGCATGAAGTACCGTGCAGCCTTCATTTCATGGGGTTAGTCCGCGCTTCAGGGGATCCTCGCAATGCCATCTGAATGATGTCGGCGAGATGAAATGCACGGCGGCCGGTACCCTGCGCAATCTGTTCACGGCAACTAAAACCATCCGCGATGATAAGCCACTCTGGTGGCGCACTCCGGACAGCAGGCAGAAGTTCTAGTTCACCGATTGCCAAAGACACATCATAGTTGTCTTTCTCGAACCCGAACGATCCTGCCATGCCGCAACAACCAGGGGCGGGCGTTTGGAAGTCAACGCCCATGCGGCGCAGGACAGCCTCTTCGTCCGTCATCTTCATGATGGACTTGTGATGACAATGACCGTGCAGCAGGGCCCTGCGGTCGAATCGAGGCAGCTCAAAGTTCTTGGCATGCTTCTCGAGGAATTCGCTTAGCAGGAATGTTTGCTGCGACAGCCGGCGAGCGCGTTCATGGTTGGGGAAAAGATTGATCAATTCATCGCGGAACACCGCGACACAGCTTGGCTCCAGCCCAACAATCGGAATGCCCGCGTTAATCTCCGGCGCGAGGGTATCCAGAAGTTTGGTCAGCAAAGCCTTGGCTCGATTAAGCATGCCGAAATCGTAAAGAGGACGCCCGCAGCACAGACTGCTCTCCGGCACCACTACGCGGAAGCCAGCCGCTTCTAAAACATCCACTGCGGCCTTTGCAGTATCCGGCAGAAAGTAATTAGTGAAGGTATCCGGCCACAGGACGACGGGCGGATTGTCAATATCGCGAGGAGAGCGGCGTCTGAACCATTGTTTAAACGTCTGCGAAGCAAAAGCCGGGATACTACGCCCGCGTGGCATCCCCGAAACGAGCTTCGCAATATCGCGCAGGACCGGCAATTGCGTAGTGAGGTTCATCAGGCCGGGCGCATTCGAAGCCAGCCGCGCCCAGATGTCGATGTTGCCGAACGCGTAGGCGCTTCGGGGACGCACCCGACCGTCATAGTAATGGGAGAGGAATTCCGCTTTGTAGGTGGCGACGTCTACGCCAACGGGACAATCGCTCTTGCAACCTTTGCAGGAGAGACAAAGATCGAGCGACTGCTTGATGCGCTCGTCGCACCATCGGTCTCTAATGATTTCTCCTTTGGTCATCTCCCAAAGCAAGTGAGCCCGTCCGCGAGTTGAATGCTCCTCCTCGCGAGTCACGCGGAAGCTGGGGCACATCACTCCACCGTCATATTGCCGGCACTTACCCACGCCCACGCAACGCAGAGTTGCTCGCGCCAGGCTTCCATGGTCTTCAGGAAAACGAAAATGGGTCTCTGGCTGCCAGGGACGGTAATCAGATCCGAGGCGCAGATTCTCGTCGAGCCGGTAAGGTTCGACAACTTTGCCGGGGTTCATCTTCCACTGCGGATCCCAGATTGCTTTGAACTCGCGAAATGCTTGTACGAGTTCTGTCCCAAACATTTTCGGCAATAGTTCCGCTCGAGATTGACCGTCACCGTGTTCTCCAGAGAGCGATCCCCCGTAGCTGACTACAAGATCTGCTGCTTCCTCTACAAATTGCCGGTACTTACGGATTCCTTCCCCCGTCTCCAAATCGAAGTTGATGCGGGTATGGACACAGGCATGCCCGAAATGCCCGTAAAGCACGCCGCGATATCCATAGCCATCCATCAGCTTTCGCAGATCCCGCAAATACTTGCCAAGTCTTTCGGGCGCGACTGCGGAATCTTCCCATCCCTCCCAGCTCAGCGGTTCTCCGGGCACGTGTGAAATCACGCCGAGACTGGACTCGCGGACGTCCCACACCTTTCTTGCCTGCTGCCTATCGTTGAACAAACGCATGTTGGGCGGGGTGGGGCCTCGTCCAAGAGCCTGCATCAACCCGCGGGCTTGGGCCTCGGCCTCGGGCAGAGTATTAGCGCCGAACTCCACAAACAGCCAACCTCCGCCTTGCGGCAACAGGCCCAGTCCCTCGGAGTTAATGCCCTTGCGGCGCGTATATTCAACCAACAGATCGTCCACTCCTTCCAGACCAATCGGCTTGTGCGCCATGATGTCGGGCACACGGTCGGCGCACTGATAAATGTCGGGATAAGCAACGACCAGCAGAACGCGTTGCGGCGGGCTCTCCACCAAACGGCAGGTTGCTTCCAGTACCGTCACGCAAGTGCCCTCCGAGCCAACCAGGGATCGCGCCACATGAAAGCCATGCTCGGGTAGTAGGTAATTCAGGTTGTACCCGGAGACTCGTCGAGGAATGTTGGGATAGCGCTGCCTGACCAGATCGCCGTAGGTGGAAGCAATGGCTCCCAGCTTGGCATAGATCTCGCCACGACGGCCACCTTCAGCAATGTTTCTTTCCAGCTCATCGCTGCTAGTCTGGCCGACCTTCATGCGCAGGCCGTCGTAGGTCAGGATCTCCAGTTCATCGATGTTGTCGTCGGTCTTGCCCGCCATCACGGAGTGAACGCCGCAGGAATTGTTGCCAATCATTCCACCCAGGGTGCAGCGGTTGTGAGTCGCCGGATCGGGCGCAAAGGTGAGTTGGTGCTTCTCGGCCGCGGCGCGAAGATGATCGAGAATCACACCCGGCTGCACGCGTGCAATGCGGCGGACAGGATCCACCTCCAAGATTCCGGCCATGTATTTGGAAAAATCCAGGATGACCGCGACGTTGCAACATTGCCCAGCTAGGGAGGTTCCGCCACCGCGGCACAGAAGAGGCGCGCCAAATTGCCGGCATAAGGCGCCCGCTGCGATTACATCATCGGCATTGCGTGGAAGTACGACGCCAATTGGGACTTGGCGATAGTTGGAACCATCCGTGGCGTAGAGAGCGCGGCTACCGTCATCGAATCGCACTTCGCCGCTAACACTCCGGCGCAGAGCAACGGCCAGCTCTTCGGAATTGACGCTGACCGACTTGGCGGCTCGAGCGAGGTCTGCAAACCTGTCCTGCATGTGGGGAGGCGACTATTGGCTTTGATCAGACGGTTTGCCGGTGACATTAGCGATGTTTATGCGTGTCTTTCCATCTTGGGATTCGATATTGATTGTTACCACACGATTCTTCTCATTGGACACAATACTGTACTGGTCATCGCCTTGCGTGCTCACCATCGCGCCGGGAAACTTTTGCTTGTAAAATTCTGCAACCTTTTCTGGCGGGTCGCTAGTCTCAAATTCAGCTCCGGCTGTCTTCATTCCGCCAAACGTTACAGCGCCCGCGCTGCTTTTTAACGCACGCGCCCCAGAGTATACATCCACGCCGATGTTACGGGCCGCTTCATCTGAATTTTGCGTACTCTCCACCGTGCCGAATGGAGTCTCAACCCTCACCTTGTCTCCTCGGCTCGAAATATGGGTATGTTTTGCAATTCTCCAGGCAAAAAACGCGGAGGTCACCATGCCCAGAATGCCCAATCCAATGATGACGGCCACTACGATCAATACGATTTTGACGGCGCTGCTAGCCTGTGCCGGCTTTACGGCGGCCGCAGAAGCAGGAGTTGACGGTGCCGCGGATACGGGTGCTCCTTTACCACATTTCGGACAGAATCTCGCTGCTGGTTCTAGGGGCGCGCCACAAGAATTGCAAAATGCCATAGGTCACCTCACCGCCAAGCAATATTTGCAGCCGACGGCGGAGTATATCGCATGTTGGGATATGGCGTCCGTTCGCGGTTCACGACCAGAGCCGGGTGCCGTAATCGGCCATGCTGAGAACCATTAAGATCGCCAGCCAGAAAATGCCCGCAACGATCACTACGATCGTCATTTTTTGGTTAATGTATTTCACCCCCATGAAGAAGAGCACGACCAGCAAGGCTTTGCCGGTCGCGATAGCGAGCGCGACGATGGCACTGAGGTGTCCAAGGTCTATCCTTGATACAAGGGCGGTGACCACGGTCAGGATCATCAGAATGCCCCAGACTGTAATATAGGTCTTCTTAGGAACGACATGTGCTGACATGATTCCTCACCCCGTATGTTTGTGGCTGATCAGATAAAGTAGCGGGTACAAATAGATCCACACAATATCGACGAAATGCCAATACAGTCCAACGTTCTCGACCGGATTGTGATAATCGGGGCCATACCTTCCCCGCCAGGCGTAAAAAGTAATAAATCCTACAACGACGATTCCGATCAGCATGTGAAGCGCGTGGAACCCGGTCATCGCCCAGTAGAGTGAAAAGAAAATTTCGATGTGCTGCGGGTCTGGACCCGCAAAATGAAAGTTAGCTCCCGGGAACTGGTGATCCCTCCAGTGACCGGTGTATTCGATCGCCTTGATTCCCATGAAGGCGCAGCCAAATAGCATGGTGACGATCAACAGCGCCACCAGCGCTTTGCGCTGACCCACTTGCGAGGCCCGGACCGCAAGCGCCATGGTCAAACTGCTGCAGATCAGCACAATCGTATTAATGGTTCCGTACCAGAAGTCCATCGCCTGGCTGCCCGCTACGAAGGCGGCGTAATACATGTAGCGGTAGACCATGTAGGCGAGGAACATTCCGCCAAAGAACATGATCTCAGTGATGAGGAACACCCACATGCCCATGGTGGCGGCTTGCTGCTGCTGCTCCATATCGGCAAAGTGGTGTTGCAGAGCGGGGTTGTGGTCGGCCACGGTCGCGCTATCGCTCAACAGGGACCTCCTTGGCCTCGCCGTAGTTGTAGGCTTCCCAGGTCACTTCGGGAGTCTCATCAAAATTGAATGTTGGCGGCGGAGATGCAGTCATCCATTCCAATCCAGCAGCTCCCCACGGATTTTCGTCAGCAACCTTGCCGTAGCGCATTGACCAAAGGAAATAGACCATGGGGAGCACGTAGCCCACAGCCAGAATCGTCGAACCCGCTGTCGAAAGCACATTCAGAACCTGGTACTCGGGAGAGTATTGCCAATAACGACGCGGCATCCCAAGATAACCAAGGATGAATTGCGGGAAGAACGTCAGGTTGAATCCAATAAAAATCGTAAGCGCCGCAAGTCGTCCCCAGCTTTCGGGATACATGCGGCCGGAAATTTTCGGCCACCAAAAGTGCAAGCCGCCGATGTAAGCCATCACCATTCCACCGACCATGATGTAGTGGAAATGGGCGATTACGAAATAGGTATCCGTGACGTGCACGTCCAGACCCAGCGCAGCCAGAAACAGTCCGGTCAGGCCGCCCATGGTGAACAGACCGATGAAGCCGAAGGCGTACAGCATGGGGGTCGTGTAGGAGATGGAGCCCTTATACATGGTCGCGGTCCAATTGAAGACCTTGATGGCCGAGGGCACGGCAACCAGATAGCTCAACAACGAGAAAACCAGCGCGGCGTAGAGAGATATTCCAGCCACAAACATGTGGTGCGCCCAGACAAGGAATCCGAACACCGCGATTGCAATTACAGCGAGGGCCATGAATTTATAGCCGAAAACGCGTTTACGCGAGAAGCAAGCCACGATCTCGCTAACCACACCCATGCCCGGCAAAATCATGATGTATACCGCCGGATGCGAGTAGAACCAGAAGAGATGCTGGAACAGCAGCGGGTCGCCGCCTTTCTGCGGATCGAAAATGCCGAAATGGAATAGCCGTTCCAGTGCGACCAACGCCAAAGTGATCGCCAGCACCGGAGTGCCCAGCACCTGAATAATGCTCGTCGCATAGTTGGCCCATACAAATAGGGGCAGGCGCGACCAGGTCATGCCCGGTGCCCGCATCCGATGGACGGTGACAATAAAGTTCAAACCGGTGAGAATCGAGGAAAATCCTGCGATGAAAATAGCCACCGCCGCAGCCACCACATGGGTATCGAGAAACGAGGTGCTCAGCGGCGTATAGAAGGTCCATCCAGTATCCGCACCACCGGTGAGGATCGTGTACAGCATGAAACATCCCCCGATGATGAATATGTACCAGCTCAGCAGATTGATTCGTGGAAACGCCAGGTCTTTCGCGCCGATCATGATCGGAATTAGAAAATTTCCCAGCACAGCGGGTACGGCGGGAATGAGGAAGAAAAACACCATCACCTGGCCGTGCATGGTGAATAGCTTGTTGTAGGTGTCGGCCTGAACCAGGTCGCCTGCCGGCGTCAGCAGTTCCAGCCGGATGAGAAGGGCAAAGAATCCGCCAATAAAAAAGAAGAACGTGATCGACAATAAATACAGCAGCGCGATCCGCTTGTGATCAGTGGTGAGCAACCAGGAGCGAATGCCATATTCCTTGTTGAGATAGTTCTCGTGTTCCGCGCCTGGAAGTGGTATGGCTGCCATGCTATTGCACCTGCATAGTCTGCGGTTGACCGCTGGGCGACGCCGCGGGCGTGTTCCTGCTGCCGGCCTCACCCTCGGTTGGCTGACTCAGTGACTTGATATACGCAACCAGCGCATTCAGTTGCTCCTCGCTGATGATTCCCTGAAAAGTTGGCATGATTGGCTTGAAGCCGGAGACGAGCTTCGCCGCCGGATTCAAAATCGATTCGCCAATGTAGTTGTCGTCCGCGATGATCGTTCGCCCGTCCTCGAGCAGTACCGGGTGGTTGTACAGGTTCGCCAAATTAGGACCGCGGCCCTGAGTGTCCAGGCGGTGACACGTGCTGCAGCCCAGCGACATAAACAACTGCTTTCCCGCCTGGGGCAACGGAGCCGCCGGGCCACCACTCAGCCATTGCTCATATAGGGCTGGTTCCATAACTACAACGCTGCCGATCATTCCGGAGTGTGATGTCCCACAGTACTCGGCGCAGAACAGGTGATATGTGCCGGCTTTCGTAGCGCGAAACCAAGCCACCGTATAGCGGCCGGGCAACACGTCCTGCTTGATGCGGAATGCCGGAACATAAAAGCTGTGAATTACGTCCTGCGAGGTCATAATCATCTTCACGTCGCGGCCTACCGGCACGTGCAGTTCGTTGATTTCCCGCTGACCTTCCATGTGCTGGAACTTCCACATCCATTGCTTGGCCACCGTGTAAATTTCCGCGGAGTCCTGAGGCGGAGTTCGCTCCTGAAAATAGATAATCGCGCCCCAGGCGAAAATACCCATAAAGATGAGGAGCGGCACCCCGCTCCAGGTGAGTTCGAGAGCTGTAGAGCCTTCTATTTGCTCAGCTTCCACTCCTTTGCGGCGGCGGTATTTCGCCGCGAATACCAAAATCATGATGAAAATCGCCACGCACATCAGGCCGCATAAGATCAGCAAGAAAATGAACAGCGCATCAACATTGCCCGCCATGTTGGAGGCGCGATCAGGCCAGAGTGGAAGGTTCGCGAACATGATTAGCTAGATCGCTCCCTTTGGGCGTCATGAACCCGATCACGACGAAACATGAGCATCATGAAAGCGCCTAAAAAAACGATGGTCGCCATGCCCGCCAGTCTCAGCACTCGCATGATGATCGCCCCGTATTTTCCGGTTGCCGGATTGTAGTGATAGCAATAGAGCAGCACCTGATCCAGGAGGTTCCCAATCTTGTTCTGCGAAGCTTCAATCAGACCCAAACGCAGATCTTTTGGTGCGTACTCAACTCCGTAGTAGTACTGCGCAATCTTGCCTTCGGGCGTCAGCACCATGATCGCGGTAGTGTGCGCGTACTGGTTGGTTCTGGGGTCATATTCGTACTGGAAGCCCGCAGCTTTGGTGAGTTCACTAATCGCATCCTGCTGCCCAGTAAGAAAATGCCAACCCTGTGCCGCACCCTTGCGCCCATAACGTTCGAGATATTGCTTTTTCTTGTCCGCGGCGATTTGGGGGGTTTCTCTCGGATCGAAGCTCACTGTGATGACATCGAATTCCCGTCCCACATCGAACTTGAGCACTCGCAGCGTACTCGTCAATCCGCTGAGTACTTCGCCGCATAGCATCTGGCAGTTGTAATAAACGAGATTGAGGATCACTGGCCGCTTGCCAAAGTAATCGCCCAGGCGTACTGCTTTGCCCGTCTCATCATGAAATGTCAGATGCTGCGGAATTTGTTGGTTCAAGCGCTGTTCGATTCCGACATTGGCGAGGCCCGGGGGGCGCTGGTTTGCGGGCGGTGCCATAATTCCGCCGCCCCGCATCGCTTGCCCCCAACTTGCAATCGCGAGCACGAGAACGAAGCTTCCAATGAAGACAGGATTTGCCAATTTAGCTTTACTCCACACCGTTTTTCCTTTCGCGATATAGTCCGCCTGACAGCTTACTTGCGCCGCCCAGGAAGCTTTGACGCTGTTTTGTTTTTCTGCTGAGCACCAGAAACCTGCTCTGGCGAAGCACTGGGCGGACGTACCGGCAATCCCCGCTGCGCCACAATCTGCATGGCCTGTTCGATGGGGATGTGAACCACTCCTTCCTTCTGATCTACCCACCCATAGGTGTTTAACTTCTGATCTTCTTCGGAGCGAAAGCCATTTAATTCCGTACGTTCATTCGCTTCCAGGCGAGGCTCGGGAAACTTCAGTACGTCGCGTGGGCTCAGCTCGCGGGTTGCGCTGTACGTGGTAGTGGCCAGCGGATTTTGCGCTGGCTGATGATTCTTTTGGTAATTATTCAACACGCTGTACATCCCAATAAGCACGAAGTGGATAATCACGCCGGCAACGGCCAAGCCGAAAAGAAAGCCGAAGATTCCCTTCGCACTCAGATCGCTTCGTTCGTATTCCGTATGCTCCGAATTCTCCGGATTCCTGATTGTTTGATCACTCATGCGCCGGTTCCAAAATCTCCCGCGAATGCGGGTCGTACAACGGCAGCAATGGCCGCCCTTTTAAGTTGCGGAAAAAGAATGTCAGCCAGAATCCGCCGATCGCAACCGGAACCACTATGTCCCAGACAGTCACACGGAGCTGCTCATGAAAGGTGGGCTCGATCATCCAGAAAAGATCCACAACCCGCATGAACATCAGCCACACTGCGAGCCACATCAATGTAGGTAGATTTCGTTTGAACTGTCGCGAAAGCAGAAAAACGAAAGGGACGGCAAAGTGGAACGCGGCTAGGAAGAGACCGACAAAGCCCCAGCCGCCGTTGAGCCGTCGCACAAACCAGCTAATTTCTTCAGGCAGATTCCCAGCCCAGATGATCAGCCACTGCGAGAAAGAGAAGTAAGCCCACAGCATCACGAAGGTGAGAATCAACTTGCCGTGATCATGCACGTGGTCTGGTTTTAAAAGTTCTGACATTGGTTTGTAGCGGGAAAGTATGGTTTCGATCGCGACCACGAAGCCCAGAGCAGAAAGAACTTGTCCAACTAGAAATATCAGTGGATAGATGGTCGAAATCCAATGAGGGCTGAGAGACATAGCCCAATCGATCGCCGCGAATGACATGCAAAAGGCGTACAGAACCAGGCCCGGCCCGCTCAGGGCACGGAAACGGTGAGTATTGTCCGGGAGGGCGGCATTGTCTTGCGCGTCCGACCAGCGATTGAGGAGGTATGCCAGCACAGCCCAGATCGCAAAATAAACGATCGCGCGCCCCAGAAATCCGCTGAAATTGAGGTATGCGCGGGTGAGTTCCTGCAAGTGTTGGTCTCTCGCGACTTCGCTGGCACGCGCCCACACGTAAAGCTTGGGCATTCCGAACAGGAGCGGAATGAACAGCAACGCCATCAGCGGCAGGGTGCGAGTACCGGCTTCCAGAATGCGGCGGATTACCAGACCCCAGGCTCCGCCGGTCATGTGCTGCAGCATCAAAATGGCGAGACAGCCCAGGGTTACGCCAAGCCACGCCATAAAGCCCAAAAGGTATGCCGGGAAAAATTCGCCCGGCCGGATGAGGAGCCCGATGATGGACATTACGGCGAAAACAACGCCAACCACCAGTGATCGTTGCTGAATGGTCTGCACCACGGGCGGCGCCAGCAGATCAGCGTTGTTTACGCGTGGGCCGCTCATTTCCGCTGCTCTGTGTTTTTATCTTTTGAAGACGGCGCACGCGCTGGCGGTGTCGCACCCGAATCCAACCCGCTCCGCTGCTCTGGCATTGCGGATGGCATTTTTTGTCCTGCGGGAATCTCCGCGCTGCTGGCGTTCTGACTTAACTGTAGCGCCCTGATGTACGCGACAATGGACCAGCGGTCGCGGGCCGAAATCTGCGAGGCGTAATCCGGCATAGCTCCAAATCCGTGCGTCATCACATCAAAGAAATATCCCAGCGGGGCCTTGCGCAGACGCTCGATGTGAAACGACGGGGGCCGCCGGAAACCCCGTTGCGCGATCGTTCCGTTCCCATCGCCCAGCCGGGAATGGCAGGGGGCGCAGTAGATATTGAAGCGTTCACGTCCTCGCAACATCACGTCCTGGTTCACCGGAAACGGCATGTAATCGCCAGGATTATTTCCGATCTTTCCGGAGTAAAAATACGTGTCTTCTCGCAGATCACCGCGCGCCACCGTTCCCTCGACCGGCGACCGGGCCGATCGCTGATCGGGATAAAAATCGCTTTTCGCCAGGGGATTCAACCGCGGCTGTACTTGCATGTCGAGACGACAGCCCCCCAGCCACAGCAGCGCCATAAGCACAAAAGCCGTCAATCTTCGGAAGCTCAGCATGGCGCTAACTGGGCACCTCCGAAATGGACCGCGGCTTCAGGCTCTCCAGGAACACCCGCGTGCCAGCAGTCTCATACTTTGGATCCGACGAAAAAATTATCAGGAAGAAGCGGTCCCGGGTCGCGAATGCAAACCGTGGCACATTGAACACTGGATGGTATGGCATGGGCAGTCCATTGAGTGCCAGCATGCCCAAGACTGCCGCCAGACCGGCAAACAAAATCGTCGTCTCAAACGTCACGACGATGAATGCCGGCCAGGAATTGTACGGTCTGCCTCCAACATTGATGGGATAGGTAACCGCTGAAATCCAGTACTGCAGCAAATAACCGGATATGGCACCCAGTACGCCCCCAACTAACACAACCAGTGGCACGGCATTCTTGTGAAATCCCATCTCATCCGCCAGACCTTCCACCGGGAACGGGCTGTAGGCATCGATTTTCCGGTAGCCGGCTTCGTGGGTACGGCGCGCCGCCGCTACCAGGTCGCTCGTCGTATCGAACTCGGCCATCATCCCGTAGATCGCCAGCCGTTTCATTCCGGCTTCACCTCAGCCTGGGGCAGCAGCGTGCGCATTTCGAAAATTGAAATCGCGGGCAGGATGCGCAGGAACAGGAACATCAATGCAAGAAACATTCCAATGGTTCCGATGTAAGTCATCCAGTCCCAGCGTGTCGGATAGTACATACCCCAGGAAGAATTCAAGAAGTCGCGGTGCAGACTTACTACCACGATGACGAAGCGCTCCAGCCACATGCCAACGAGAATGTCTAACGAGATTAGAAATAGCCATACAGGGCTGCTTCGCAGGTTGCGAATCCACAGAACCTGGGGAATGCCGATATTGCAAACCAGCAGCATCCAGTACCAGAAGTGGTACGGCCCGTGCAGACGGTTCCACAATAAAAACGTATCGTAACGATTACCGCTGTACCAGCCCATGAAGGCTTCGATTCCATATCCGTAAGCGACAATCAGTCCGGTTGCGAGCATTACCTTGGCTGAGTTCTGCAAATGGCGTTCGGTGATGAAGTCTTCCAACCCATAGAACTTCCGAATCGGAATGGCCAGCACCAACACCATGGCGAAGCCTGAGTAAATCGCTCCAGCAACGAAATATGGCGGGAAGATCGTAGTGTGCCATCCCGGCACCATGCTGATGGCAAAATCAAAACTCACTACCGTATGTACCGACAGCACCAGGGGCGTAGCCAGGCCGGCGAGCAGCAAGTAGGCGGTCTCATAACGAGCCCAATGACGGGCCGATCCCCGCCAGCCCATGGCCAAAATTCCATAGATGATCTGCGCCGCGCGATTGCCAGAGCGATCGCGTAGCGTGGCTAGATCTGGAATCAATCCGATAAACCAGAACATCAGGGAAATTGTGAAGTAGGTGGACACCGCGAATACGTCCCACACCAGCGGACTGCGGAATTGCGGCCAGTACTTCATGGTGTTGGGATAGGGAAAAAGCCAATAACCGAGCCACGGGCGGCCCAAATGAAGCACCGGGAACAGGCCGGCACAGGCCACGGCAAACAATGTCATCGCCTCTGCGAAGCGATTAATCGAGTTACGCCACGATTGCCGCAGAAGCAAGAGAATTGCAGAAATCAGAGTGCCGGCGTGACCGATTCCAATCCACCAGACGAAGTTGACGATGGCGAAGCCCCACCCAACAGGAATATTCACGCCCCAAATTCCCACTCCCCGCACGAATAAATAGCCGATGGCATACAGCATCATCATCGTGAGGAGGAATGCGACGCCAAAACCGAAGAGCCATGCCACGGATGTGGGACGGGTAAGCACGATCGCGCTGATCTTGTCAGTGACCGTGGCAAAGGTATACCCGGGTTCAATCACGGGGGCGCTGCCCACGGTCACGTCATCGGTTCGATCGTCCATACTCTAGCTGCGCTCCACTGAAGTCTTCAGTTCGGCATTGGGATTGCGGACTTCCGCGAGATAAGTCGTCCGCGGCCGTGTATTGAGATCGTCGAGCAACGAATAATTGAGCGTTTGAGACTTCTGCTTAGCGACCCGGCTGTTCGGATCATTGATATTGCCGAAGATAATCGCCTCGGCCGGGCAAGACTGCTGGCACGCGGTTTGCAATTCGCCGTCCCGTATCTGTTGCTCTGCCCGTTCCGCATCTATGCGGTGCTGATTGATGCGCTGGATACAATAAGTACACTTCTCCATGACGCCGCGGCTTCGCACCGTCACGTCGGGATTACGCATCATCTTGTATTGCGGCGTTTCCCAATCCTGGAAGAGCAGGAAGTTAAAGCGCCGCACCTTGTAAGGACAGTTATTCGAGCAGTACCGCGTGCCCACGCAGCGGTTGTAAACCATGTCGTTCAAGCCCTCGGTGCTGTGCACGGTGGCACCGACCGGACAAACCAGCTCACACGGCGCGTTCTCGCATTGCATGCAGGGTACCGGCTGAAAGAATGCTCGCGGATTCGCCCGATCGCCCTGGTAGTAGGCATCGACGCGCAGCCAGTGCATATGCCGGCCCCTCATCACCTGCTCCTTGCCGACGACTGGAATGTTGTTCTCGGACTGGCAGGCGACGATGCAGTTGTTGCATCCGACGCAAGAATTCAAATCGATCGCCATGCCCCACGCGTATGGCTCGCTCTTGTAATCAAACCCAGGGAACAAACTTAACTTCGCGACTGGCTCCTCTTCGGTGGCGAAATGAGGATGCTGCTTGTATTCATCCAGCGAGGCCTCACGCACTAGTGGACGCGATCCCACCGGCGTGTCCATCGTCTGCTCGCCTTGCGTGGTGGCAAGCTTGTAAGTTCCGCCCGTCGGCGTAATCTTTACTCCGGTGGCAAACCACGGCATGGAACTGGTGCGCAGCGAGTACATATTGAATCCCGCGCCGGTCCCCGCACGTCCTGCGCGCCTACGCCCGTAGCCCAAAAAGACGGTCACGGAATTGTCCGGATGACCTGCCTGGATCCACACTGGAGCTTCGATCTTTCTGCCATCAAGGTCGAGCCTGACGACATCTTCCGATTTCAGATGAAGACGGTCTGCCATTGATGGACCGATTAGCACAGGGTTGTCCCAGGTCATCTTGGTAAGCGGCTTGGGAAGTTCCTGTAGCCAGCCGTTGTTGGAGAACCGCCCGTCATAAATGGAAGGATCACGCCGGAAATTGATCTCGATGCTGTCGTCGGGCTTATTCGCGAGCGGCAAGTTAGGCGCCTTTGGTGTGACTTGCTTCGGCGTGTACGTCGTGCCAGCGATCCAGCCGTCATGAAGTGATTGCCGCCAGAAGAGATCGAAGTCCGCGCCCGGGTACTGCTTCTTCCAATATGCCTGCACCAGATCATGCCCTCTGACCTCGGACTGCCCGGCCAGAAATGCGACCATCTCGCAAGCGCTCTTGCCACCGTAGAATGGCTCGATGAGCGGCTGAACAACGCTGACGGTGCCGTCGTAGGCCCGCGTGTCACCCCAAGCTTCTAGATAATGCGTCTGGTTAACGTGCCAGTGGCAGAGTTCCGCCGTCTCGTTCTGATATAGACCGAGATGGATACGAAGAGGGACGTTGTTGTTTTTTAGGGCATCGGCGAAACCGAAATCAGCGCTGGTATCGTAAGCAGGGTTGCCGCCCAGCATGACCAGCAAGTCCACCTTACCGGACTTCATGTCCTGCACCAGTTCACGCAATGAATCCGTCTGATTCACCGGATTGGCATCGACTTGATCGGTGTACAGCACTGTACGTCCGACGTTGCCGAGCGCCTGGTTCATCGCGTGCGCCAGGGCGTGCACCGAGGCTGGCTGATGTTCGCCGACTATCACGACGCTGGCTCCCCGATGACCTTGCAAATCCCGCGCGATTGCAGTTATGAACTTGCCTTGCTCAACGCTCGCCACTGAATTTCCCGCGTTCACGCCATTCGTTCCTACTGCCGAAGCCAATGCTCGCGCGAATCCATCGATATCGATGGCCCGCATTGGCAACCGATGGTCCGCCTTCACACCTGTTGACGAAGGGGTACTTTCGACGACGTACAACCGGTTCATATTGCCGTCGGGATTACGGTGCTTGGCATATTCACGCGCGTACCTGGTGAAACCAGGAAAACCCGCGTATAGGAAGTCGGCGTCCAGCGAAACGATGACGTCCGCGTTCTCCAGCTTGTACTGAGTTTCTATTGGCTGGCCGAATGCCATCTGTGCACCAGCCAGCGCATTGTCACGGTTCACCGGCTCATACACATGCCACTTGGCTTGCGGATAAATCTTCAGCAGCCCGCGAATCTGATCTGCAAGTGTGGGCGAGGACACGGTCTGCGTAAGGATTCGTAGTCCAGCCCCTTGCAGCGTTTTCTGCACGTTCATGGGTCCGTGGATGGCTTCCACGAGGGCGCTCCATGAACGCACGTCCCCAAGATAAGTGAGAGTTTGCGATCGATCCGGATCGTAAAGTCCGAGTAGAGATGCCTGTGTGAAAACATCGGTGCCGCCCAGGCTGGCGGGGTGTTCCGGATTTCCTTCAATCTTCGTCGGCCGCCCCAAATGACTTTCGACCAGCACTGGGCTGGCATACCCGCTCAGCGTAAATGCCGTCGCGTAAAACTTCGGACGCCCGGGTACCACGTCTTCCGGTTGCTTCACGTAGGGAACGATGGGCTCGAGCGGCATCTTGGTGCAGCCGCTCATTCCCGCCAGCGCGAGTGACGCGCTCATCAACTTTAGAAATCCGCGCCGGGAAACGGAATCCAGCCACTCCGAAGCACCTCTTCGAAATTCGCGGTGCATCATCTCCTGGAAATCCGGGCTACCCGCCAGTTCTTCGAGACTCCGCCAATATTCCGGACCCTGAGTCTGTTCGATAGCGGCCTTGACGGCTCGCAAGCCCAGCTTGCTGGGACAGACGACCTCGGCGCGTCGTTCTCGGTTCTGTTCGTCCATATCAATTACGCAAGATTTACGATGTTGCTTATTCTCCCCGGCCGAGCGCAGTTGCGTGAAAACCGCTTACCGATGACAAGTTGAGCAACTGGTAATATCGCGCTCCGTGCGCAGCTTGTATTTTTTGACCAGAAAAAGCCCGAGAGAATCCTGGTCGGTAAAGCTTTGTCCATCTACTAGCGCTGGGTTACCCGCCACCGGTTGCTGGTACTCCATGTTGAAAACCTGATCCCGTGGCCGCAGATGTTTTTCCGGCGCGCGGTGACAGTTGAGGCACCACTCCATTTGCAGCGACGCATACTGGTACATCAGGGGCATTCGATCCACCTGCCCATGACAGGTATTGCATCCAACGCCTTTGTTGATATGAATACTGTGATCGAAATATACGTAATCGGGGAGCTGGTTCACCCGGGTCCACTGCAATGATTTATCGGTGCGATAGCTTTCGCGCACCGGTTCCAACAACGCCGCGTTGGTCCAGATCTGGGCATGGCAGTTCATGCAAGTCTTGGTAGGAGGGATGCCTGCGAAGTTTGAGTCCTCGACCGAGGTGTGGCAGTAGCGGCAATCAATTCCCAGGCCGGTAACGTGGTGTTGATGGCTGAATGCCACAGGTTGGGGCTTCACCACACCCTCGTAGGTGACGTAAGGGGAACGCTGGATTTCAGCCATCGCCCAGAACAATGCAGCTATAACGAATACGGCGCCAAAGATTGTGGCCCGGGAGATTGTGTTCGTACTGCGATGAAAGATCTGCATCGACGTCCAGTGCAGTGGGCTGATTTCTTAAATCAATCCCGGTTCATGCAGCGTTGCTGGGGCCCAAGCGTCACAGATTGCGGTGACGACGTGCGCGGAAACCAAGGATTATAACAGTTCATAACTCTGGCCGACGCATCTCCATTGACCTTACACAGTATTTATTTTTGAAAACAAATTCCTCTGACGCTTTCCGGAACTCAGTTCCAATTAACCAGGGACTTCTGCTGGAAAATGACGCATTCAGGCAAACTGGGCAATCGATGAGATGTTTTGTACAAAGAATCAGAGAGGGTTAAGCCTGGGAGCGAAGTCAGAATCCGGTCCCTACCGCGGGTTCATTACGAGAAGCTTCGGCTCGGTCATTTCTTCAATCGCGTAGCGCAGTCCTTCCCGGCCGACTCCGGAATCTTTAATACCGCCGTAAGGCATATGATCGATTCGAAACGAGGGCACGTCACCGGCAACAACCGCACCTACCTCAAGCTCCTCGTAAGAGTGAAACAACAATTTGGCATCGCGAGTGAAAATTCCAGCTTGCAACCCATACGGCGAATTATTGAGCTGGCGCAGTGCCAGCTCAAAATCGTCGTAGGGCTCGACGGTTACTACCGGAGCAAAGATTTCCTGGCAGTTCACCCTCATCTCCGGTTTCGTACCTGTCAGTACGGTGGGCGCAAGCACCGGACCTTTGCGGTGCCCGCCGCACAACAGTCGCGCGCCCCCGCGCACGGCTTCCTGTATCCAGTCAGTGGCTCGGACTGCGTCGCTTTCACGAATGAGCGGACCTAAATCGGTCGAATCCTCCAGCGGGTCGCCCGTCTTCAACTTCTTCACGCCCGCCAGCAGGAGGTCGGTGAATTTGCCATAGACCGAATGCTCCACCAAAATCCGCTGCACGGAGATGCATGTCTGTCCGGCATAAGCGAATCCTCCAGCGACACAGCGCTCGGCGGCATACCCGAGATCCGTGTCGCCGTGCACTATAACGCCGGCATTTCCGCCCAGTTCCAATATCACTTTCTTCTTGCCGGCGCGCTTCTTGATTTCCCAGCCCACCGCTGCGCTTCCGGTAAAACTAATCATTTTCAGTCGGTCATCGGTCACCAGCAAGCCCGCATCGTCATTCGAAAGCGGCAGCACATTCAGCGCGCCGTCGGGCCATCCCGCCTCCTGAATTGTTTCAGCAAGAAGTAACGCAGAAAGTGGCGTCTGCGGCGCCGGCTTCAACACGATCGAGCAACCAGCAGCGATCGCCGGCGCTACTTTATGTGCAACCAGGTTTAAAGGAAAATTGAACGGGGTGATGCCGGCAATCGGACCCAGAGGGAATCGCCGCACGATGCCCCACCGCCCCGCCGTATACTCCTGCCAGTCAAGTGGCAAATACTCGCCATAAATCCGTGTGCTCTCCTCGGCGGCCACTGTAAACGTAAAAATGGCGCGTTCCACCTCCGTCCGCGCCGCCCTGATAGGCTTTCCGGCTTCCTGGGCCATAGTGCGTGCGAATTCTTCTTTTCGTTTTGCGATTCCTTCAACAACCCGCCGTAATACGCGCTGGCGCTCGAATGCCGGGAGGCGCCGGGTGGTTCCGAATGCTTTGACCGCCGCCGCAATCGCCAATTCCGCGTGCCGCTTCGTACCCTGAAATACCCGGCCGACCACAGCGCCATCGTACGGAGACCGCACTTCGACGAGATCGCCCTCTTCAAGCCAACGGCCATCTACAAGGAAACCATGCGTCGCCACCGGCGTCATTGTCATCTCGGCCATGTGCTTGTCGTCTCCACTACGAGAGGTTTACAAAAGAATTATAGGCCGTGGGGCAAGCGCTTGCTTGCAGTTCGGTGATAATACTTCGCATAAAAAAAGAGGACAACAATTGCCCGGCACGATTCTCGAACTCAGCGACTTGATCCGTCGAAGGTCGATCTCTCCTGTGGAACTCACCCGCGGGTGCCTGGCGAGAGTAGAAGAGTTAAATCCAATACTTAACGCGTTCATCACGGTCACTACGGAATCAGCTCTCGCTGATGCCCGCCGCGCTGAGGAAGAAATCAAGCGGGGGGGATGGCGAGGCCCGCTGCACGGAATCCCAATTGCATTGAAAGATTTAATTGATACCGTCGGTGTACGCACTACTGCGGCGAGCGCGCTGTTTAAAGACCGCGTTCCGGCGGAAGATGCCGAAATTGTCCTCCGCCTGAAGAAAGCTGGCGCAGTACTGATCGGCAAACAAAACCTGCATGAATTCGCTTACGGTGGCAGCTCTATCGTGAGTGATTTTGGCGAGGTGCACAATCCCTGGAATCTGGCGCATATCACAGGGGGATCCTCAGGAGGCTCGGCGGCCGCCGTCGCAGCCGGCCTTGGCTACGGCGCCATCGGCACTGACACCGCCGGTTCCGTTCGCCTGCCCGCCGCTTGCTGCGGAGTAGTGGGCCTCAAGCCGACTTACGGCCGCATCAGCACGCGCGGGGTAATCCCGCTGTCGTGGTCGCTTGATCACGTTGGCCCCATCACCACAACCGTCGCCGATGCCGCGATCGTGTTACAGGCAATCGCCGGTTGCGATCGCAACGAAATCAGCAGTGCGGAAGTGCCAACCAGCGACTACGTTGCGGCTCTCCAAGAAACACCAGGGGCTTTGCGGGTGGGCATACCTCGCTCATTTTTCTTTGACGACCTGGACCAGGAAATCTCCGCGGCTATCGACGAGGCGTTAGCGGTGATTACTAAACTCTCGGCGGGTGTGCGTGAAATAACTTTCCCCGTCGCCACCGATCGCACCGTACAAACCGCTGAATCCTACGCCTATCACGCCAAGTCCGTTGCCCAAGCCCCGGAACTCTACCAGCCCGAGACCCTGCGCCGCATACGCGCCGGCGCCAACGTAAGCGCCGCTGATTACATCCATCGGCGCCGGGAACTGGATGAGGCGCGCCGGGCCATCATGTCAGTGTTCGATAGCGTCGATCTTCTCGTCACTCCAACTATTCCAACCCCGCCGCCCATCATTGCCGACCTGAAGGAAAATCCTGATCTACTCCGCCCGTGCGAAATTCTCATGCTGCGCAACACCCGACCGGTCAACGTATGGGGTGTGCCGGCGATTTCGATTCCCTGCGGCTTCACTGCTAAGGGCCTGCCCATCGGACTGCAAATCATCGGACCACACTGGCGGGAAGATTTGGTCTTGCAACTGGCATATGCCTACGAACAGGCCACAGGGTGGCACACTCGCCATCCTGCTTTCATTGGCGCGCCAAAACAGAACTAAAGAGTCCGCGTCCCTCCACTACCAGCCTCGGTCGTGGTAAAGCGATTCGACATCGTACGCCTGCGCTGGCCGTTTAGAATCGAAGTACTCTTTCTACATCTCAGACCAAGGTGTACACCTTAGCTTCCCACGCGAACAGCGGCTCGCGGCCCACAACTTCGGGTGTGACGATTCGTTCTTGCGTGACTTCGCGCCACTGTCGTCCTGGTGGTGTTGACGGCCAGTTCGGTACACGGTATTCGCCGGCAAGGCCGCCATCACTTACGAAATCAGAAAAATTCGCGACCACGACCACTGGCATCTGAACATTGTTGCCGCGCTGCCAAACCAGCACGCGCTTCCCATCATTGAAATCGGTGTGAATGAAGTTGGTATCGTTCACTGACAACGCCGGCAGCTCAGTCCGGGCCTTCACCAGTCGTGCCACATACTCAAAAATCCGCCGTCTCCAGTCATCCCGCAGGCGGCTGAAGTCCACGGGATCTACCTGCTTGCCGCCATCCTGTGTAACGTCGCCTTGGCTGTTGAAACGGTCATGTTGGTCCGCGAACTCTTCGCCTGCCAGAATCATGGGGATACCGACAGCAGTCAGGAGGCATGCAAATGCCAGCTTCACCCTCCGTTCGATATCGTTGACGCCCGAAGTGCTGAAGAAATTGAATAACCGCTCCTTGCGGAACCCCTCGACGTCATGCGAGGTCAAGTAATTGATCGCCTGACTGCCATCGCTGAATGAAAGTGCGCGACAATCAATCGCCCTCCGCACGGTTTCCTCGAAGCTCAATCCGTCCTCCGTCAAACCAATTAATGCTGCCCGGATTAGTGCTCGGAACTTGTCGTTCCATAATCCGTCGAGCCGCGCCTGCGTCAGCAAAGCCATCGGTTCCGACAGTTCTTCCCCTACGACGAGAAAACGCGCATCGACACCATCGCCCAGTCCCTGAGCTGCCCAGCGCTCTTTCCAAATTTCGCGCGCACGATTCTTGAAATCGCGGAGGAAGTCCCAGTTGGCGACGTTCTCGACGCTGTCAATCCGTATACCGTCAATTCGGATGTCCCGCATCCAGCGGGTCAGATACGAAAACATATGCTGTCGCGCCGGCACCGTTAGAATGTTCTCGCCCGAAATGGGGCCATACGCAGGCGTGCGCAATTGACGCGTATAACGGAACAGAGTGCTGCCGAAACCATCTCGGATATCCTGATGACCGGCGCTCCGGCCAGAGGTCAAGGCGTCGGGATCGTCGGGGTGGTCCTTCGCGTCTTCAATGCAAAAGTTGTCGAAATCAATGGTCTGATAGGGCTCGACACGGCCGAACGCCATCACCATATCCACAAAGAACCGAATGCCGCGCTGATGGCAGGCAACCACCAGGGCTGCGATATCCATGTTTGCAGTGGATGAGGGATTGCCCTCTGGAAGGCCGAGGTCATGATCGGGTGCCAAAAAATGAGCCGTGTCGTAGCCCCATTCGCGCTTCAAGAAGCTGTCGGCGGGCGGCAGAAGCGATGAGTTTTTTTACTATCCCGGTTTGCGCTCCCGTGGCTGGGAAACACGCGTCGCGCCCATTTTCGTCGGAGCACTCGGTTTGCGATTACGAATCATCACCTCCTGGAATTTCTAGTAGGCGGGTGGCTCACCGTTTCACCGCTGAGTATATCCAGACTCGGCGGGGGTGCCCCATCCTTTTCGCGTACGTTGCGAAAAGGGTGGGTGATGGGATCATCACCGCGCCACAAGTACAGGGTTCACTTCAGCACTCAGCAAGAAATCCCAAGCAGGAGACGATCGCGGAACCCACCCTTCAAAAAGCGAAGGGGGGCACCCGGCAATCCAACTATTCGAGGCACCGCGCAATCACCGCTGTGATGTCATCCTGCTGTTCGCTACCGCTGCTGAATTTCCGGACCGCCCCAACAATTGCTTGGAGAAGCGGTTCCACCGGAAGATGAGAATGGCTCCCAAGAGTATCCAGCAAATGGGACTCGCCAAACTCTTCCCCATCCGCGTTCTCGGCTTCGGTGATTCCGTCCGTGTAAATTACGAGCGTGTCACCTGGAGCGAGCCGAACTTCCGCAATCTCACAATGCCAGGTTTCAAACAATCCCATCACGGTGGAGGTAGAACGCAGCCACTCCACCTTCGGCGCCTCTAAAACGTGTCCCTGCAAGCTCCCACAGGCGCGCAGCAGAAGCGGGGGAAGATGTCCACAATTCGCGTAGCGAAGCTTGCGGGTCGAGTCGTCATAATCCGCAAAGAAAACGGTAGCGTAACTGGCGTCGTCGGTGCTCTCATAGAACAAGCGGTTGACCGAGGCGAGCAGTTGCGGCAGGTTGTCGACCGCCATCGCATACTGACTGCGCAGGTTGGCTTGCAGATTGGCCATCAGCAGGGCCCCAGATACGCCCTTGCCTGCAACATCCGCGAGCACTAGCGCCAATCGGCCGGGGTGAAGTTCCAGAAAGTCGTAATAGTCGCCACCCACCTTCCGGGCCTGGATGCAGCGACCTGTATATTCGAGAGTTTTCATCACTGGCAGTTTTTGTGGAAACAGCCTTGCCTGCACCTGCCGCGCAAATTCCATTTCCTGAGTGATGCGCCGATCTGCCTCTATTCGCTCCGCCATCTTTTCCGCGAGATGTACGTTCTCCAGAGCGATGCCCGCTTGGGCTGCTACCGCATCGAGCAAATCCTTGTCCTCGCCGGAATAAGGTTCCTCTGAGAGTCTCTGTCCAAGAACGAGCATGCCAATGAGATTGTTGTCACGGCCCAGGATCGGCACCAGGCATTCCGGCGCGAGGGGTCCCAGATCGCCGGCTGGTTCAGGCCCCTCAGGGACCCCCCACGCTTTTCCACGCTGCGCGATTTCCCAAAGCAGCGGCAGAGTAGCTGGAATTGTGTCCGCGTCTCGAGGAACGAAGACCGCGCCAAAGCGGAAAGGGAACCTCGGCCGAGGTAGTGGGGCCGAACTTGTATCGGACTCTCCGGCTACTGGTCCGGATTCGGCGACCAGGTTTCCATCTCCGGCTTCTAGGTAACACGCAAGCGACTTCGGATGCAGCGCCCCTGCTATCTGAATCTCCAGCAACTTTGCGAGCTCGTGGCGGTTCGTCACGGTGCGGGTTTTTTCTGCCAGACTCTGGAGGATCACGTGTGCGTCATACGCGCTGCGGAAAAATGCTCGGTCGATCCGCACAGTTCCTCGCCTGACCAACGGCGCCGATGTCCAGACCAGTACAACCCCAAACACTGCGCTCAGAGCCATCCCGAGATTCGTATCCTCGCGGACGAATCGCGAGAAAACGTGGGTGAAGAGCACGATGGCCGAAGCCGCAACCATGAACATGAAAACGATAAAGCCCCTCTGCACCAGGACGTACCGCGCACTGCGTCGCAGCAGCACCGGAAGTTCCATCACGCGATGCTTCACCACTGCATAAGCGAATGAGAGCGGATACAGGAACACCACCAGCACAAGCACGGTATCGAGCCAGAAAGGGGGGTGATATCCAGTGAAATCCACGGCCACCCGTTCGAGCACGATCGGCAGGACGCCAGCCACGGTTCCCAACAAAATCACTCGGGATTTGCGCCGCGCTTCTAAAGGAACGGCGGCCATGAATGAATTCTGCGCCAGAGAAATCACGCCCAGGGCAAGCAAGGCGTATGTCAGGGAAAAGCGGATAAGCTCAGAGTTGCGACTGCCCACCACGTGGGCTACCACCTGTGGAAAGTGCGGATCCCCAGTCCGCAACCCAGGAAAAACGACAACGGCTCCGAACAAAAGCGCCGCCCCCTTCAACCACGCGAAGCGACGATCCAGCGGCGAATGCAGCGGGAACACGGCGAAGAAGAGATAGAAAAGCGGGCACAGCATACCCGAAAACACCGCGCGAAAAGCAAACGCAAATGCGCGGAGCGGGGGAGAGATGGCTGACGGATTGAGAAGACCTGGGGCACCGATGAAAGCGCAGAACAACAATGCTAGAAGCCATGCATTTGGTTCCTCCAGCCTCAAGAACAGGACGGCGAATGCCACCAGAAGGAAGGGAACTGGAAATAGTCCCATGACCTGCAGCGCGGAGGATCTGGCAAGGCCCTCGGACATTCTGGACGGCGTGGCAGCCCGAAAGACCCCATGCAGAATAAGCGGCTTGGGCTCACCGGGGCGCTCTACGGTAATTTCCAGCGGGTCGCCTGGCCGACCATTGACATAGGCCTCGTCCGAACCAATGTCCGCGTTCAGCGCTCGCCCATCCACGCCGATAATGCGGTCGCCGGCGCGCAAACCGGCCCGCTCCGCAGGGCTTCCTTCCACCACATCTTGAACTGATTGCGCGTGCATTTTCTCGTCATACGGTGGGCTGTGAGCTTTATTGAAACCGAGCTCCACCCGCGGGACCGAACGCGCCGCGTACATCCAGATGGAACCGTAAGCGATCGCAACCACGCCCAACAGGATCGCCAACGTTGCCAGGAACGGTTTTCGAAATGAGGACGAGCGCTCACGAATAGTCGTAAGTGTCAGCATTGCATTTTCACCGGAGTTATTGGCTGCTGCAATGGCATGGTTCGACCCAAATCTTATACGCAGCCGTACGAGTTTGGAAAAGGGCCGCTAGGTTTTACTGCCCGTGTAGTCGGCTGCGGATTGGTCCGATCTGCCATCTTGGTGATTGTGCCCGAGTGACGGGCAAACGGAAGTAATCCGCCTTGCGCGGACGGAAACCGCTCTTATAAACAACCTGGATGGATAGTTGATGTAATCAGATTTCACCAGCCATTTATGAGATGCTTCTAGTAGCAAGGATCCCTCCAACCCAACCGGTCGGTTCGGCGCGTTTCTCCTGTTTCATTCGCTATGTTCTAATAAA
>Ga0209160_1000060_pt1 | contig 71643 bp, 66 predicted proteins | sample GraSoiAngelo_153_FD_186167 | JGI IMG/M metagenome (GOLD analysis project Ga0209160, IMG submission 186167) | Grasslands soil microbial communities from the Angelo Coastal Reserve, California, USA - 14_1009_12_40cm (SPAdes) (version 2) | ecosystem: Environmental > Terrestrial > Soil > Grasslands ...
CCAACGCTATGCATCAGGCGATCGTGATGGGCATCGAGGAGAAGCGGCGGCTGAACGAGGGAGCGCGCGACGTCGTCCGGACCAACGACATCGCGCGCTGGATCACGCGCCAGGTCCAGGACATCCGCGACCTGGCCGCAGCGCCCGGGCTGAGGGCAGGCTAGGCGAGCATTTGGATATGGCACCCTCTCCCCCCAGGGGAGCGATCAAATGGCGCGCGCCTTCGCGCGCCCTAGACGCGCTTGCGCGCAGGGATCAGGGGAGAGGGGCGCTCGTAAGTACTACTAGTAGCCTCTCGGTCGCAAACCGCGTGAGCGTCGCGCCACCGTCACGTTGCGGTAGAAGATGATCGCGACGAAGCGCGCCACGGCCCACCCCGCGAGAGCGTAGACCAGGATCGCGACCACGACTGACATCTCGAGCTGAGACTGCGTCGTCCCGATCGTGGGAAGGATGTTCTTGAACGGCCCGAGGAAGACGGCGGTCACGTTGTAGAGCCAGTTGGAGAAGCCCGCCTCGGGGTTTGCCCCCAGCAGCTTGAGAACCAGCCGCAGCAGCAGCAGGCCGTCGATGAGGCCGAATACGAGATAAACGAACTGAACCGCGCGCCAGCCGGGGTTGGAGGTGCTCACCACCTCCGCTTCCTCAGCGGGGCCAACCCCTGGGCCCTCGTTCGTCACGGTCCGGTGCTCCTGGACGTGGCCGGTTACGGGATCGCGTTCGACGTCGGTGTCCCTGTGCTCCATTTGAAACTCCCTTTGCCTGGTTAAAAGTTCTGAAACAAGGCCATGAATGAAAACGCCCGGGTGGTTTTTGCCACCCGGGCGCTACGGGGGGAGGTAGGTCAGCTCAGGGAGTGTTCGTGGGGTACCACAGGGGCAGGGTCGAGAGGGCCTCGTCCTGATCGACGTCAGGGTCCGGACCGTTGCTGCCGAGCTCATACTGCCAGGCTTCGATGTTGCCGGCGCAGCCTGTGTCATACGGGGCGTAGTTGGGTGCAGAAGACTTTGCATAGCCACCCAGGAGCGATGGCTCGAACGACCACAGATCAGAGCCCGTGGCTATGTTCGGCAGGGACGTGACTGCGGTGCACCACGCTGCGGCAAACTCGCTGCCGGAAGTGCCGTTGCCGTAGAACGCCGGCACATAACCCGCTCGGCTCACGCCGTCAAACCAGCCTTCGATGAAACCAGAGTCCACGGATCCGGCCCCTGGGCACGCGTCGCCATACGGCTCGATATCGATGGCCAGCAGGCGACCGTTCGGAATGCCGATCCGCTGTGCAGCGGCAACTGCCTCGGCCGCATAACGGTGACCTGTTTCGTAATAGGAGACGTTCGAGCAGTTGTAGTCGTTGTAGATGGGGAGTATGCCCATATGGTTGCGGGCTGCCAGCGCCACCTCTGCGGAGCTGATCCCCGGGCAAACCGTGTTGGTGAGATAGCGTCCCCAGAAATCTGGCACCCCAAGAGTGCTGACCACGGATGGATACACCTCCTGGCCGCTAGGGTCGCCGGTGAAAGCCTTGCACGAATCAACGCCCCAAAGGAGGTGCGTAGGTTCGACGGCCACCGACCGAGCCTGGATGTCGACCAGGCCTGGAGTTCCAGTGCTGCCCTGGCCGTGTGCCGGCTGTGCGCCTTGCGCCGCTGAGGGAAGTGCGCCGATGACGGCGGTATAGGTGGGGGTGGTTCCGCCGCTAATCCAGGTGTGCACTCTGCATGTGTCGCCAGACTTGCATGCGTGATCTACGAGACGTCCTTTGTCGTCGTAGATGCCGACCACCCATGGAGTGTCGGTCAGGTCGGCATTGCTGACCGCCTTCAGGTAGACGGCTCCGCCGGTTGCCGGCCCGATAGATGTAGCAGACAAACTCACGTTGAGCCACGTCACGTATACAGGAGAGGACACGGCCTCAGGCTGGCCGTTGACATAGCCGACGATCTCGTGAACGCCGCCGGACGAGGCCCTCATTGATGTTGTGCAGACCGTGCCGCGGCTGCAGTACGTCAGTCTCGAGTTCGTGGTGAGGTCATAGATCTCCAGCCAGCGCCCGGTCCCGTAGACGTCGACAGTAGAGGTGGCGACCAGGGTGACGGCTTGGCCCTGGCCCAGAACCGTGCGGCTCGCGGTAATGCTGCTGTTCAACCACCCGACGCTGACCTTGTTCGACGACACCGCGCTCGCGGCGTCAGGAATTTGCGAGGTAGGTCGAGTGGCGAACGCCGTGAAGTCATGAACGCCGGCGCTGGCGGAATAGGCGACGCTGCATCGGTTGCCCTGCACGCAGGCCGCCACGACCACTCGTGATGTTTGATCGAATATCTCGATCGCCATGCCGGTCCCTGACGTACTGGAGCTGGCGGTCGCACTGAGCAGCACCTGGGCCCCGGCGCGAAGCGTGGTGGCGTCCGCCGTCAGAACCACGTGGTCAGGTCCGTGCACCCCCAGGGACGCGCCGGGAACGCTGGGTATGACGAGTGGGCCGGAGGCTCGAGCCTTGCTTGGCCCGTCGGGCTGAATTACTTCATTGCTGCAGGTAGCTGGAGTCGGCGGTACCTGCTCCGTGCCGGTGGAGGTACAAGCCGTCTGCCCAACTGGTGTGACTGCCGTTCCAGGGGGAGCCGAGGCGGGCGAGGTGGAGGTGCTGCAAGCGGACGCCGCACCCGAGTCGGGGCAAGGCTGGAGGCCGGATGGAACCGCCAGGCTCGGATCAACGCGATTTGCAGTCTGGACCGTGCAGTCGTTGGACGATTCGCAGATTGCAATATCTGAATGAAGCGGAGGGACCGCAAGGACCGCCGGAGCAGCAAACGCGACGATTGTCATGTGATTGGCGATGGCGACCAAGCCGAATCCGAAATGGGCGGTCGGCCGCGTTCGAAAAGTCGTGAAAAGCCGTCGAATTGAGTGCACTGATACCCCCGTTTGGCGCGCACCCACGGATCGGGTCGCGCTAGATGTCAGGGGGAACCTAAGGGCGGTGGGCCAGTGCGCCCACGGCGCTTGGGTTAATTAGCCTGAAGCGTTGTCAATTGCCCTGAATCAGGGCAAAGAAGGGGGCTTTTGCAACTTCCGGCTCCAGCCGGTGCGGGTGCCGGTGGCGGAGGCATTCTGACTGAAACGCCGCCGCTTGACCAGTCCCGCAAAAAGCGAAGCAGCCCGGGGCAGTGGGCTGCTTCTGTCAGTTAGAACGTCGGGCCGAGGGCGACTACGGGCTCGCGTGCACGGCGCCCAGCACGTTCCCGTACATGACTCCCAGCGCGAGCAAACCAAGGAGCGAAAGCAGGACGAGCACGAAGGCCCGCGCGCATGCGTCCATCAGCCAGGAGTCCTCGGTCGAGTCCGAATCGGCGACGTTCCAACGCCGCCCGTAGAGGCCGGCCCTCACGGACAGGGCGATGGTCGCCAGCAGGATGATGAATAGAACAGCCATGAGATGAGTCGAGGGCGTGGACGCCGAGCGGGTCAGCCTCCACGCCATCCAGACAACGCGCCGCGGACCGAATGTGAACATGTCGGGCGCAGTCAGTTTGTGCCCGATGGCACGTGCCATTAAGGACGCGAGCGCGCCTGCGCCGGCCAATACTCGCGCCGGGGGAGGCGTTCTTCTAGGCGTGGGAGTCCCGCTGCTATTGCAATTTTCGATCGCCTTGTTCACCGGCATGGTGGCGGCCACTTTTGTGCCGCCCGTCAGGAGATCGATTCCCAAGCTCGTGGAGATCCTGCTTTGGGCGGGCTTCGTGAGCGTGTGCGTGCTCGGTGTGGCGAGCATCACGGATCCCAACGCTCGTGAGCTCAGCGCATCGGCGGCATGGGGCGCGGACCAGATCATCAACACCGTGGTCGGCCTGACCCTGGGAGGGTTTGGCGGCTGGATCCTGGACCATCGCTTTCCAATCGCGAGCTGGTTGGTGATCCTCGCCGGCGCCGACATTTTTGCCCTCATGTTTCTCCGCTCGATGCGCAGCGCCCAGCCATGGCGGCCGCGGGTCAGGCTGCGTGAGTGGATGGAGCTGCCGGTCGCCGAGCCGACCGCGGTCGTGGCGCGTCGCCGGCTTGCCCTGGCGGACCCGCTAGCTGATGTGAACCGAAGGCTTGTCGCCGCCGGCGCGATCGCTGGGACGGTGGCACTGGCGGCGCTCATCGATCTTTCGATCTGGGTGCGCGACGTCATGGTCCCGCGAGAGGCTCGCCGGCTGGCGGAGGTCGCGGTCGCCGGCCGGGTCGAATCCCAGGCTCGCCTGGAAGGACTGCGTGACGCGACCGCGCACCTCCAGTACGCGGCGCGCTCCTGGTATGCGGCCGCGGGCGGGCCCGCGATCAACGGTCTCGCCGTCAAGGCGCGCGCGGCAAAGCAAGGCCTGAGCCCAGGCGCTCTGCGACCGGGTCAGGTGATCGACTTCCACGCGCTCATGAGCGCGCAATCGCTCGGCTGGTACGGACCCTTGAACACCGCACCGAAAGAGTCACCGGGGGAACAAGATGACGCTGAATCACAACGACCAGATAGTCTGGCCTCGTAGGGGAAACGGAACACGTCGGCGCGCCAGCGCGCCGCAGGTTCTGAGCAAGGGCAGGGTTTCGCGACCAGCCAGCTGGCTCGTCCGGCTGTTCATCCTGCTCGTGATCGCCGTGCCCAGCCTGATCATTACTTCACCGGGCTACGTCGCGTTCGCGGACAAGCTGCCCGACCCGAGCCAGGTGAACTCGGCCGTTGCAGAGGACACCCTGATCTATGCGTCCGACAACAAGACGCTGCTCGCGGACCTGCACCCGCCGGGTTACCAGAGCTACTACGAACCGCTGACGGAGATGGGCACCCTTCTCCCTGAGGCGGTCATCTCGATCGAGGACCACAACTTCTATTCGGAGCCGGGCATCGACCCGCAGGGAATCATGCGCGCATCGATCGTCGACTATCAGTCCGGGTCCGCGGTCGAAGGCGCCTCGACGATCACCCAGCAATTGGTAAAGCTGCGTCTGGTCGGCAGCAAGGCGTCGCTTGACCGCAAGATGCGCGAGGCGCTGCTCGCGTTCGAGATCGAGCGCCACTATACGAAGGCGCAGATCCTTGAGTGGTACTTGAACAGCGTGTTCTTCGCTAACACCGCATGGGGCACCGCGGCCGCGTCGAAGATCTATTTCCACAAGGCGACCAAGGACCTCGACCTGGCGCAGGCGTCGATGCTCGCCGGGATCATCCGCGGTCCGACGATCTACAACCCGCTCGTCAACTGGACGTCCGCCAAGAACCGGCAGAAGATCGTGCTCGACGCGATGATCCGCGACGGCAAGATCACCGCGTCGGACGCCGCTCAGGCCTTCGCGGAGGACCTCTCGCAGCCGATCCACATGTTCATGCCCACGAACTCGGTCTCGGCCCCGGCTTTCGTGAACTACGTGACGGCAGAGCTGATCGCGCGGTTCGGCAAGGAGGCCACGTACAGTGGCGGGCTCCGGGTCGTTACAACGCTCAACGTCCAGCTGCAGTCGATCGGTCAGAGCATCGTCGGCGGCACGATTGCGTCGCTGGCGTACCGCAGGGTCACCCAGGGCGCGCTCGTCGCGCTGGACCCGACCTCGGGCGCGATCGTGACCATGGTTGGCTCGGCGAATGCCTACGCCTACGGTGGGCAGTACAACCTCGCCGTCTGGCCGCCCCGCAACCCGGGATCCTCGATGAAGATCTTTACGTACACGGCGGCCATTGCGAGCGGCAAGTACACGATGACCACGCCGATCGTCGACAGCCGGTTCTCCTATCGCGATCCGATTTCAGGCGAGGTATACGCGCCGCAGAACTATGACGGGCGGACTCATGGTACGTGCCAGCTGCAGGCATGCATGGGCAACTCGCTCAACATCCCGGCGGTGAAGGTCGAGCTCGGCATCGGCGTCTCGACCGTCGTGCAGATGGCGCGGACAATGGGAGCTCCGCCATACCAGCTTCACGGAACCGATGCCAACGGCTTTCCGAACTACACCAGCGACGACCCGATCAACACCTTCGGTCCATCGCTGACGCTCGGCGGCTACGGCGAGACTCCGCTGCAGATGGCCACGGGCGCCTCGGTGCTCGCCACGCAGGGCATCCTCCGTCAGCCGTATTCGATCACCGTCGTCACCAAAAACGACAGTCTCGTGTACGCGCACCAGTACAGCGCGGGCCAGCAAGTGATCGATCCGCGAGTCGCATACATCATGGAGCAGATCATGTCCAACGACAACAACCGCGCCATGATCTTCGGCCGCAACTCGCTGCTCACTCTTCCAGGACGTCACGTCGGCACGAAGACGGGAACCTCCGACTCGTTCGCCGACGCCTGGACGGTCGGTTACACGCCGCACCTTGTCACTGCCGTGTGGGGTGGCAACGCCAACTGGAACCTGAAGATGACCAAGAACTCGGACAGCTACTACATCGCGGCGCCGATGTGGCACCCCTTCATGCAGCAGGCGCTCGACACCCTCGGCCTCGGCGACGAGTGGTACAGCGAACCGGCTGGCCTGATCAACCAGAGCTGTCACGGCCAGATGGCGTACTACCTGCCGGGCACCCACTGCTAGACGCACAGAAGAAGGTGCAGGCCAGGTTCGACAAGGCGGGCAGAAGGCTTCCCGACACGGGTTATGGCTGCGGCTGCCAGCTGTGCGCCGACTCGAACGCGCCGCGATACGAGCGCCGGGAGGATCCGGGCCGTGAGTCTCGAGTGTGGAGTCCGCTGCGCCGGCGCCTTATCGGCATGTTCAGGAGCGAAGCGGCGGGCTGATTTCGCGCGCCGGACGCGCGCGGTTCTCTCTTCGGGTCAGCCCCCTACGGCGAAGCCACGTTCCGCGACGCTCTCTTCGAGGGCGGCCTGCGGACCATATGAGTGCTTCAGCATCACGCGCAGCCGCTCCTTCGCCACGGCGAGCCTCGAAGCCACCGTACGCTCCGGAATACCGAGGGCCTGCGCGATTGCGCGGTTGGTGTAGCCGTGGTAGTGGCGCAGCACGATGGCGGCGGCCTGCTTCGGCGGCAGCTTGGCCAGGGCGATTGCCAGGTCGCGGTGTTCGACGACCTCTTGCGGATCGGGCGCCAGGCCCGGCCGGCCCAACCGGCGAATCACCTCGCCGACCTCGCGCAGTCGCATCTTGCGCTGGTACGAGACAGCGGCGTTGATCGCGATGCGATGGACCCACGCTTCGGCCGGTGCGATTGGCTGCCACGTAGCCCACTTCTTGTACGCACGCTCAAACGCGTCCTGGGCGCAGTCCTCTGCTGCGGCCCTGTCGCCGAGCATGCCCGTGAGCGTGCCGAGGATCTTGCCGTACGACGCTTGATAGAGACGCTCGAAGTCCGCTTCGTTGCCGGCCCGGTAGCTGGTCGTTGGCTCTTTCGTCTCGCCGGGGCTCGCAGAGATCGGGTCCGCCATATCGTTCGTTAACCCCCCGTGAGTTCGGTGAGCACGCGCTCCGCCTGGCTCTAACTTTCCGCCTGAGAAAGGGTTTGGGTCGCCGTACCGATGGGCGGATTTTGGCTAACTCAGTTGCAGTAGCAGGTGTCGGGGTGCCCCGCGACGTTTTCAAGAGAGATGAATCCTGGGGCAGACTCCGGCGGAACGTACGCGGCGGAGGTGCTGGCAACCCTCGCCAGCGGCCTCAGCGTGGACGCAACCGAGAGTGGCCGGAAGGCTCTCGAGGTCGTTCGCGCACGTTCGCCCGAGCTGATCGCGATCGGCGAACAGACCGGCGAGGACCTCGTCACGACCTCCGCGGGCTTCATCGACATGATGCTCGCCGCGCTGCGCAACGACATCGAGCTGCCGTGGCTGGACTTCGAGCAGCGATCGCGAGACTACGGCCGGCTCCGGGCGGCGCAGGGGCTGCCGCTCGAGTTGCTGATCGATGTGCTCGCCGTCTACAGGCGAGCGACGATAGAGCTCCTTTCGCGGCCCATCCAGGGCAAGGCGCACTACGACGAGATCATCGCCATGGCGCAGGGCCGACTCGAGGACGTCACCGAGCGATTGACCACCGCGATCGCGCGCGGCTACCTCGACCACATCGACGAAGAACACCGCGCGCGCGAAAGCGAGATGTACGGCCTGGCCGCGATTGTGAACGCCATGGGACGCTCGCTCGACCTGGGCGAAACCGCGGAGGTCGCGCTGATCGAAGCCCTCGCCGCGCTTCGGTTGAGCACCGGGGCATTGTGGCTGCGGGAGCGCTCGTCAAACAAGCTCATCCATACGGTCGGCCTCGACGCAGACCAGGTCGATGACTTCGCGCGTCAGGTCGGACCGCATGTCAAGGCGTCGGCGTCGGCGGTCGGTAGGGCGGAGTCGCAGGTGGACCGCATCTCCGGCCAGGAATGGAACGCGCTGCGCGCGCAGCTTCGCGTGCGCGGCCGGACGGTGGGAATGATGACCGTCGCGACGATGGTCGATCGCGTGTTTGGCGCATCCGACCTGCTCTTCATGGCGGCTGTCGCGGACCAGGTGGCCATCGCAATCGACCGCGCACGGCAGTTCGCCAGCGAGGCGCGCACCGACCATCTCACCGGCCTTGCGAACCGCCGCGAGTTCGAGCGGGTGATGGAGCGTGAGGTCGCTCTAGCTGAGCGGCACAATCGCCGGCTTTCGCTGATGATGATCGACCTCGACAACCTGAAGCGGATCAATGACCGGCTCGGGCACAGCGCCGGCGACGGAGCGCTGAAGATCGTCGCCCAGCAGCTGCAGCGGGTCGTACGCGCGTCCGATGTATGCGCCCGCGTGGGAGGCGACGAGTTCGCGGTCGCGATGCCGGAGACGGACCTGGACCGGGCTCGTGATGTGGCGCTCCGGCTGCGCCGTGCGATCGACCAGGCCGCGTTGGGGATGCGCGCACCGGAGCACGTGGAGGTCAGCGTCGGCATCGCCGCGTGGCGGCCCGGTCAGGACTGGCAAGCGATCTACCAGGCCTCGGACAGCGACCTGTACGAGGACAAGCGGCGGCGCAAGACGGTGCGGCGCTGGCAGCAGGAGGACCAACCGACGATTCGGGTCCTGGGCCGCGGCGGGAGCCGGCGGAGGGTGTCGGGGGCGTAGTTAGGGCGTAGTTAGGGGTTTGAGTCTGCCCTCCCCCTCCGTGCCCCGCAGGGGCGCGGCCCCCATGAATCGGGAGGAGACTTTTCTATTCTCTTTATTCCACCAGGGCTAGTTCGCGCGCTTTGACGATTGCTTCTAGTTTTGAGTGCACTCCCAGTTTGCTGCCCAGGCTGCGGATGTGCGTGCGCACGGTCGTATAGCTGATCCCGAGCCGGCTCGCAATCTCGCGGCTGGACGTGCCTTCCGCCATGAGGCGAAGCACTTCTTTCTCTCGGGGAGTGAGCCGCTCGAGCTGCGATTCGACCTCGCGCCGGCTGTTCAGCAGCTGCGCGATGGAGCGCGGCGTGAAAAGAGTGCCTCCCTGGGCGACGGTGCGAATCGCGTCGACCACCTCCTGCGCGGCGCGGGACTTGTGGATGAACGCGCTGGCGCCCGCCTCGAGTGCGGCGAACCGCGCCGCGTCGCTGTCCTCCCGGGTCAGGAAGATGAGCTTGGTCTCAGGCCGCAGCTGGCGGATGCCGGTCGCGGCGTCGGCGCCGGTCCCGTCCGTCAGCCGGAAGTCGATCAACACCAGGTCGGGTTTGAGCTCCGCGGCACGAGCGATCGACTCCGAGACCGAACCCGAGTGCCCTATCACCGTCATGTCTTCCTGGTCGTTGATGAGCGCTGCCAGACCTTCGGCCACCACCTGGTGGTCCTCGACGATGAGCACGCGAGTCGTTGCGCTCTTCATTCCCGTCGCCACTCTACAGAGGCATCCAGAACTCGACCGTCGTGCCAAGTCCAGGCTCGCTTTCGATCTTGTTCCATCCCCCCGCGAGGAGAGCGCGTTCGTGAAGCGCGAGCAGGCCGAGATGTCCTGGCAGGCGACTGCGTTCGGCGACCACAAAGCCACGGCCGTTGTCCTGCACGACGCCGCGCACCCCGCCGTCCTCGACCTTCAGCGAGACCCGCACGAGGGTGGCCGAAGCGTGCTTCTCGACGTTGGTCAGGGCCTCGGTGAGCTGGCGGAAGAGCATCGACCGGTCGTCATATGAGAGGTCGTCGGGGATCTCGACCTCGACCTCGACCTCGGCGCCCGACAGCGACCTCAGAATCTGGACGCGATCGCGGATGGTCTCCTCAAACCCGCCCGGCACCTCGAGCGCGGGCGGCCGAACCTCAAACAGCAGCCTGCGCAGCGCTTCTTCGGTCTGAGCCAGCATCACCTGCGCCTCGGCCAGGAGCTCGCCGGCATCCCCGTTTGGATCTTTCAGCCTTTGGAGCTGCAGCTCGACTGCGGTCAGCTTCTGGAGCGCGTCGTCATGGAGGTCGCCCGCGAAGCGCTTGCGCGCCTTGTCGACCGCTGTCGAGACGTTCTTCAGCAGCATCTGTCGTGCGGCGTCCACCTTCTGGAGGCGCTCAGCGGTTTTCTTCAAGTCTGTGTCCGCGTACTTCAGCTGCCAGACCAGGCCCGCCGCAAGACCTGCTTTCTGCAGGACCCAAGCATCCTCGCGGGAGAAACCTTCGCGGCGCCGGGAGTCGTAAGCCGCGACGAGGCCGAGGCGCTGGTCTCCCGCCCGCCATGGGACGGAGATCGCGCTGTCGACATTGAGCTCGTCGAGCACGAAGCGAAAGTCGCCTGAGTCGTCGGCGCGTGAGGCCCTGAACATCAGGTCGTGGAACACCACGCGGCTCGCCAGGTCATCGCGGTCCGGCCCGCACGGCACTGGTTGCAGGCCGGCGAGAAAAACGTCGTCGACGCCGTGTCCGCCGGCGATCGGAAACAGCATGCCCTCATCGCTCCGCTCCCAGAAGAGCACTCGACGAGCGCCGACCAGCTCCGCGATGCTGCGCGTGAGACGGCGGTAGAAATCGGCCAGGCCATCTCCTGACCGGGCATGACGCGAAACCGCGAGCAGCGCCTGGACCGCTGCCTCATGTGCGTGCTCGACGCGTTCGGCGCTCCGGACCCGCTCGTCGTTGATGAGCCGCCGCCGCTCGCTGCGGTCGAGGTCGGCTCGGAGGTTCACCAGCGTGTCGACCATCTCCTGGCGCCGCTCCTGGAGCTGGGCCACGGCGATCGTCGAGGCGACTTGATGCGCGAAGATCGCAAAGGTCCGCTCCTGGACCGCCGTATATCCGCTCTGGCTGGCGACTCCGAACATGCCGAGCGACCGGCCGCCGGCCTCCAGGGCTTGTGCGCAGGTCGAGCGGATGCCGGCCGACAAGCCGTCAGACATCCCGCTCCATAGCGCATTCGGCGTCGGACCGGACAATGCCGCCGCCGCGGCGAAGATCTTCTCGACCTCGTCGTCGGGCAGGCTCTGCGCCGGGTCGCTGGCCGTGGTGTACACCCGCTTGCCGTCGCCGCCCTCTTCGATGAGGGCGAGGAAGGCGACCGACGACCGCGTCAGCTCGATCGCGAGCCGGAGCGCGTGCTCGGCTACCTCGGGCACCGTCTTGAAACGAGACAGCTCCGCCGAGGCGTTCTGGAACGACTCGAGAACATCGCCGTAACCGGCCGCGGCGCCGACGGTTTCCAAACAGCTCCCCCCTTGCACCCGAAAGTGTGCCTAACAGGATTTTACTTCTCTACTCCGTAGGCGAGTGAACCATCGCCACAGGTACGCACGAGTACTGTGGGCCCGGGGCCGCGTTGATCAATCGAGGGGGCTTGCACTGGCTGCTTCAGTGGAGCTCCTCAGGAAGGGAGATGGGTGGCCCATGGAAGCAATCGAGCGATCTTCGGTCCCGCGGTACTCGGCGACGCGACGGCGTTCTCTAATCGCGATGGTTAGCCGCCGAGCCCTCCAGCGAATGAACGGCTCGGCAAGCCTGGTCCTGGTCAAGCCGTTCGTGGTCATGGCGGCCAGGGTTCTTGGTCCCGGCCCAACGCGGCTGCGGCTCGTCAAGCTCGCGCACCACCTCGGCCAGAACGGCGTCGTCGCGCCACCGCGCACCTCCCAGAAAGACGAGTACGATGAGACCCAGGGACCGGCTGCACAGCCCACCCGGCGCGCGGCGTAGGCTGGTCTTAGGGGCGTTTCCGTCGCCTTCGGGCGATCGGTTGCGGAAAAACATGAGGGTCTCAGGTAGTCCTGTTGTGGGAGGCGTTTCTGCTACAGATGAACGACTTCGACCAGATTCTGGAACTCAAGCTGCGCCAGATGCTCGACCCGGTGGTGGCCAGCCCTCCGCCCCGGCGACGGCGGGACAAGAGGTTTCGTAGGCCAATCCTGGCGGTCGAACCGGTCTCGTTAGAGGCCGTCCCGGTCGCCGTCCCGGTCGTCAGCGCGCCGCCGCTCTAGACCAGAACCCCTTCCTTCCTCTCGCGAGGCCGGGTCGCAAGGCTCGGCCTCTCCACCCCCCCGGTCGCCGGAGCGGGCATTGGTTACTGTTGGGAGCAGCGTGAGCTCTCGCACCTCCACCATCAAGTTCGCCATCAGCCACGTGCCGGAGCGCCTGCCTGTCGCGGAGCGTGAGCGCCGGCTGGCGAACCCAGGTTTCGGCCGGATCTTCACAGAGCACATGGTCCGGATCCTCTGGGACTCTGAGCACGGTTGGCACGACGCCAACCTGATGCCTTACGCGCCGCTCTCGCTCGACCCCGGCACCTCGGTGCTGCACTACGCGCAGGCTGTGTTCGAAGGCCTGAAGGCGTTTCGGCAGGCAGCCGGCGGCGTCTCCGCATTCCGCGCCGAGGCGCACGCGGCGCGCTTTCGCAACTCGGCCCGCAGGCTTGCGCTTCCAGAGCTTCCTGAAGAGACGTTTCTCGATGCCATCGACGTGCTGCTCGCGGCGGACCACAAGTGGGTCCCTTCAGCCGCCGAGCACAGCCTGTACCTGCGACCTCTGATGTACGCAAGCGAGGTCAGCCTCTCTGTCCATCCCTCCAGCGAAGTCACGTTCCTTTTGATCGCATCGCCGTCGGGCTCGTACTTTCCGCGCGGCGTCAAGCCGGTGACGGTGTGGCTTTCCGAAGACTTCAGCCGAGCCGCACCCGGCGGTACCGGCGCCGCGAAGACGGGCGGCAACTACGCAGGCGGACTGCTCGCACAGGCCGAGGCCGCGGAGCAGGGATGCGACCAGGTCGTGTGGCTGGACTCGAGCGAGCATCGCTGGGTGGAGGAGATGGGCGGCATGAACCTCTTCTTCGTCTTCGGCAGCGGCCCGGCCGCGCGACTCATGACGCCGGCCCTGACCGGAACGCTCCTGCCCGGAATCACGCGCGACTCGCTGTTGGTGTTGGGGCGTGACCTCGGCTACACGGTCGAGGAGGGTCGGATAAGCGTGGAGGACTGGCGGGCCGGTTGCGAGGACGGATCTCTGACTGAGGTCTTCGCGTGTGGGACGGCTGCTGTCATCACGCCGGTGGCGGCGGTCAAGTCTTCGCGTGGGTCATGGGCGGTGGGGAACGGCGAACCGGGCCAGGTCAGCATGCGCCTGCGCAAGGAGCTGGTCGACATCCAGCGGGGGGCCGCGCCGGACCGGCATGGCTGGCTGTACCCCGGCCGCGTATCGTCAAAGAGCTGATGTCGCGCGTGGTCATCGTCGGGGGCGGAGGTACGGGCGACGCCACCGCATTCGCGCTGCGCAAGCGTGGCTTCGACGGCGAGATCGTCATTCTCAGCGCGGACCACGACCGGCCCTACGACCGCCCGTATCTCTCCAAAGAGTTCCTTCGCGGCGAGGTCGATGTGCCGAAAGTGTTTCTCCACGACGAGGCCGACTATGCAAACGAACGCATCGAGCTGCGTCTCGAGCAGCGCGTGACAGGCGGGTCCCTGCGCGACCGCCGGCTCACGATGTCCGGGTCGGATGCCGTCGGTTTCGACGTGCTGGTGCTCGGCTTGGGCGGAACTCCGCGCCGCCTGCCCCAGATGCCGAGCGCCGAAAACGTCCGGACGCTTCGCTCACTTCACGACAGCCACGAGCTGCGCGCGGCACTGCGCCGATCGAGCCGACTGCTCCTGATCGGGGCCGGCTTCATCGGTGCGGAGGTTGCAGCCTCAGCCCGACAGCTGGGCAAGGACGTGTTGATCGTCGAGGCGCTACCGGTCCCGCTGCAGCGGGCGTTGGGCGGCGACGTGGGTGCGGCATACGCACAGATCCACCGCAGCCACGGTGTCGACCTCCGCACCGGCACTTCCGTCCAGGAGTGGCACACGAACGCGGGGCAGGTCGTTGCCGTGACCTTGTCAGATGGAACGCGGGAGGAGGTCGATCTGGTGCTGGTTGCGATCGGCATCGATCCAAACCTCGAGCTGCCGCAAGCTCTAGGCCTGCCCATCGCGGGCGGGGGCGTTCAAGTCAACCAGGCCCTGGGGGCGGCGCAAGACGTCTACGTCGGCGGCGATATCGCGTACCACGATCACCCGGTCCTTGCGCGCTCGGTTCGCGTCGAGCACTGGGAGGTGGCCAAGGGACAGGGCCGCGGCATCGCCGCGAGCATCGCGGGCGGCGATACGCCCTACACCAAGCTGCCGTATTTCTGGTCGGACCAGTACGACATCAGCCTCGAATACCGGGGACACGCCTCAGGCGACGATAGGGCAGTGTGGCGCGGCGACCGCGACGCTCTGAAGTTCTCGGTGTTCTACCTCCGCGACAGCGTGGTCGAGGCTGTGCTCTCCCTGAACGACGCCAAGACCAACGAGGCGGGTGGCAAGCTGATCGAGGGTAGGCGCCGAGTCAGCGCTGCTGCACTCGAGGACCCCGCGATCGAGATCTCGGAGCTCCTGGGAGCAGCCGCCTCCTAGATCACTAGGCGACCGGCTGGTTCTCCTCCGGCAGCAGCCACGGCAGGGCTTCAGCCAGCGGCCGCATGAGGGTGGCCTGCTGCTCCTTGTCGATGAGGTTTCCGGCGACCAGGCCAAGAGCGGCCGCGAAAGCCGCGTCCTCTGCTTTGTGCCCGATGTCGCCGTGCTCGGCCTTCCAGCTGACGAGCGCCCCGCCTGACTCAGTAAGGCCGAAAAGGTTCCGCCGGACCTCGTCCCAAGCCGGGCCGCGGCCCTCGGCTTCGATGGCGTGGGTAGCCGCCTTCTCCGCGGCGTGGATCGCATCGAGACCGTGAAGTCGCGCGTGGCGGTCCCAGCCCTGCGCGGCGCGCTCGACGCCGGCCGGCGACAGCACCCGGATGTCGTCGACGAGGCGAGACAGCGTGCGCTGATGCTCGGGGAATCCATAGCCCTCGGCGTCGACGCTCACGGTGACTAGGCTATCAGGCGAGTCCTACTTCAACCACGCGGGAACCCAGCCGAACCGACCGAGCGCGAATGAACCTGGCCCTGAGACGATGATCTGCGCGTTGGCGATGACGGCGAGGTAGTAGAGCCAGCGGAAGCCAACGTCGTTGAGTGCGAAAGCGACGGTCAGCGCCAAATTGGCGGCGAGCAGTAAGCCGAGGATTCCGGCCCACCGGGCGGCCAGGCCGAGGATCAGCAGCACCGCGACGACGGTCTCGCCCACGGCCTGCGCGAGCGCGAACGGCAGCCAGTTGGGCACCACCACCGAGGTCAGGAGCTCATGCAATCCTGGGATTGGGTTTGCCTTCGCCGTGGCGATCATCAGCGAGTGCATCCATCCGACACCTTGCCACTTCTGGCTCGCGAAGTAGAGCCAGTAGATCCCAACCACGATTCGGAACACGCTCGGCCACGCTTCCTGCACGTTCAGGCGATGGTATCTACTTCAGTACGCGCAGCACCGGGTCGGTGGCGAGCTGGAAGGCTCGAGCCGCGGGCCGCATGTGCATGCGGTTCAGGCGGTGCTGGATGGCGCCCTTCAATATCGCGGCGCGGAGCTTGTGCTCCGAAAAGTCGGTGTTGAAGAGCAGGCGATTGTGCCGCACCTTGTGCCACTCGCCATGCAGGCGGCGCTCACGCACCCGCTCGTAGAAGCCCGTGCCGGGCAGCGGATACGCGATCGTGTAGCTGACATAGTCGAGCGGAAGGCTGCTCGAGAAGTTGATGCTGCGGATCAAAGAGTCGGTCGTCTCGCCGATGTAACCGACCATGAAGAATCCCGCAGCCTTGATTCCCGCCGCGACGCACGCCTCGACCGCCGCTCGGGCCTGGTCGGGCGTGATGCCCTTCTTCATCTCTTTCAGTACGCGTTCATCGCCCGACTCGATGCCGAAGAAGATTCGCTTGCAGCCGGCGCGGTGCATCTGCTCGAAGAGCTGCTGGTCGACGTGCGTGACGCGGCTGAGGCACTCCCAGGTCAGGGGCAGATGAGCGTCCTCGATCGCCTTCGCGAGCTCGAAAGTGCGCTTGTAGTTGAGCGTAAAAAGGTCATCCGACATCCAGATGTGGTCGTATCCGAGCTCAGCAATCTCGCGCATCTCGTCCACGACCGATTCGACCGGCCGCGCGCTGAAGAGATCGCCAAAGACGGATTTATGGCAGAAATCACAGCGAAACGGACAACCTCGAGTCGACATCAAGGGCGTGGTCGCGTCCTTCCAGTGCTTGCGCCAGTAGCGGATGTACTCGTCGTTCGGCACATCTCCGCGATATGGCAGCGGCAGGTCGGACATGTCCTTGGTGCGCTGCAGCACGGTGCTTTTGATCACCTCGCCGTCGCGCTTGAAAACGAGCCCGGGGATCTCCTCGAAGCGCCGATCGTCCAGGTGCTGCATGATCGAGACGATCGTCTGCTCGCCCTCGCCGACGGCGACGAGGTCGAAGTCGTCGACAAATGTCTCGGGCTCACCCGAGGGATATGGTCCGCCAACGACTGTCAGCGCCTTGCCGCGGACCTGTCCGGCCAGCGAGAGTGCCTCGTCCTGCATCGTGATCATGCAGTAGATTCCGATCACCGAAGGCTGGAGCTGTTCGATCTCTTCGAGGACCTCGTGGCGCTCGAGGAACGTGTGGTCTAAATGACGCACCGAGTAACCCGCTCGGCGCAGCGAGGCGCTCAGGTACATCAGGCCGAGCGAAGGCATGATCCAGTGCCGCCCCTGCTTCGGCGCACGCTGGGGATAGACGAGCACGACATCAACTCGTTCGTTGGTCACTGCGCCTCCTTGACATTGATGTGATACGACGTGCCGGCGAATGAGCCGGCAAAGATGTAGTCCAGACCTGCCCAGTCGAAGTCGGGTGCGCTGAGCTCGCGCCCGCCATGCAGCGATGCACCCGCGAGCGAAGGCACGGACCATTCGACTCCAAGCAGTGACGACCGAACGCGGGCCCAGCTGCCGGTCACGAGGACCCAGTTTCCGAACTGAGAGCCTTTGAGCGTCGCCTCGTTCTCGGCGGCGAAGTCGTCGAACGCCGATGACTGCTCGTTGAGGATGCCGACCTCTGAATATCCCGGCGCCAACCAGATCGTCCTCACCGTCACCGACACGCCCGTCCCATCGACCGTATACGTGACCTCGATTGCACCTCGTGACGCGATCAGCGCGAACCGGTAGCCATGCGCGGCGTCGCCGCCGATCTCGTCGAGCTGGAATGTGCGCCGCCAGACGGCGCTGGTCGGAGTCGACAGATCGACGTCGGCGACTGTCCGCGAGTAGACCCATCCGTCGGCGTAGTGGACGATCGGGACCCCGAACCCCATACCTTCGCCCGTCGCCTGCCTCGAGTCGACCTGCAGCGCGAGACCCTTGGCGAGCGATGCGGTCTTGCCGTGAGCGGGCATGGGCGAGAGCGCCACGTCGGCCCCGGGATAGATCGACTGGAGGAGCCGTGCCTGGCCGAGCCGATAGACATAGACGGTCTTGCCGCCGCTGACCTGGTAGCTGCTCTGCTCGCCCAATGACGCAAAAGGCGGGGAGGGCGACCCGCGCGCGAGGTCCGGGAACACTTCGGTCGCGCGGTAGTAGCTGATGTTCTCCACGACGACGACGTTGACTCCGTGCGAGCGCATCCACTCCAGGGCGCTGGCACGGTCGATTGGCAGCGACTGTGAGCCGGCGATGTCGGATGGCCGCTTTCCGCTGTAGTACGCGGTAGCCGGAGAATCGGTCAGCAGCACACCCGGCGCACCCGCCGAGGCGCGGCCGGCCGCGACCAGTCCGGCGTTGGCGTTGGCGAAGCCCCAGAAGACGGGTAGGAAGGCGACCGCCAGCATCGCAGTCGCACCGACGGCGACCAGCCTGACGACCCTTGTGTGCCTGTCCAGCGCGGCCGCCGCCAGCAGCGCCATGGCGGGCAAGGCCGGGTAGAGATAGCGGTGGCTTCCGCTGTAGACCCCGATCGCGACCAGCCCGAACACGGCGGCGAGGTAGACCACGGCAGGGAAGTAGACGAAACGCCATGCGGCGGCGGCGTGGGTACGTAAGGCGGCCACGGCTCCGACCACCCCGAACGCGAAGAGCGGGAGAGCGGCCAGGCCGAAAGTCGCAGCGAGCTCGCTCAGCCGATCCATGCCACCGGCGGGGACGCTGCCTCGCGCCGACGCGGACAGCACCTCGACCGCGCCCCGAGCCACGGAATGGCTGGCGGGGGCAAAGCCCAACTGCAGGAACAGCAGCACGGCCAGTGACGGGACCGCCCACGCCACCGCTGCGCCGCGGGACCTGGCGCCGGCGCGCGCCCGGATGATCTCGACCACGGCGAAAGCTGCCGCCGCCACGACCCATATCCACGCCTTGGTGGAGGTCACGCAGGCGAGCGCCGCGAGGAGCGCCGCGACCTTCATCCGCCCGCGCACGGCGGCGAGAGCGGCGCCGGTCAGCAGCGCGGTGAGCAGGGGCTCGATGACGGCCGATCCGGAGGTGAACAGGAAGACCGGGTTCAGGACCAGAAGCGCCACCGCCAGCCGCGCCTGGCGCACGTTTGGTGCGAGCGCATAGACGCATGCCGCGGTCGCTGCGCCCAGCAGCGCGCTCATTGCTTTCAGAGCGCCGAGCTGCTGCAGGCCGAAGAGCTTCAGCACGCCCGCCGCCAGCAAGTGGTAAGCGGGCAGCCAGGTGTCCTCCATGCCGAACAGCGGGTCGTGCAGGTGGCCGGTCGCGGCGAAGTTGGCCGCGATGAGCCAGTGGCCGTAGCCGTCCTCGAATGGCTCGGACAGCTGGGCGGCGAGCAGCAAAAGGATGGCCGCGAGCCCGAGCAGCGCCACGACCGGTGCGCCCGTCTGCACCTGCGACAGGGCGCGCCGGCCGAGCCGGCGGAGCGTCAGCACTTCGAGGAAGTCGACGATGCTCAGCGCTGCCACGACCAGGAAGCCGAGCGCGAACATCGTGGCGTACACGGCGATGAGCGTCTGGCCCCGGGAGAGCGCGATGGGGACGAGGCCGAGCGCTATGAGACCCGCCGCGCCGTCGATCAACGCGCGCGGATCTCCCACGCGCACGTAGGCCTGATCCCTCCACTCCTGGCCTCGCTGCACGATGCGGTGCTTGGGCGTTCGCACGAAGACTCCGCCCGGCCGCACCGAACGGCTCAGCGCGATAAGCGTGTTCAAGGACATCCCCGCGCCGACCACCTGGCAGAGGAGCGACGGAATGCCAGACCACCACTTCCGGCCGCGCCTGGTCTGCGCCGCCATGAAGCCCACCCACGGCGCGATTCCGACGAGGATCGCGATCGCGGACGAGTCGGACAGGTACCACGGCAGGCGCAGGCCCGCGGCGCCGAACGCCAGCAGTACCAGTGGGTAGCACGCGAGCTGGACGAGCATCACGGGCCCCACGCCGTAGGCGAGCAGGTGCACCGCGGCCTGGAACTTGACGGCTGCGCGGCTCCGGCTGCGCAACACCGGACCCAACAGCCGGAACGCGGTCTGAAAGCTGCCCGTCGCCCAGCGCGATTGCTGGCGCCGGTAGGCATCGATCGAGACGGGCAGCTCTTCCGGCACGACGAGGTCTTCGACGTACGCGGCCTTCCATCCGCGCAGCTGCGCCCGGTAGCTCAGGTCCAGGTCCTCGGTCAGGGTCCGCGCGCTCCATCCGCCCGCATCCTCGATCGCGGTCCGCCTCCATACGCCCGCGGTTCCGGTGAAGTTGGTGAAAAAGCCTCCGGTGGAACGCACGGCCTGTTCGACCAGGAAGTGAAAGTCGATCGCCATCGCCTGCAGGCGAGTGAACAGCGAATAACCCTCGTCGAGGTGACCCCATCGCGCCTGTGCAAAGGCGACGGAGGGGTCGTCGAAGGCGCCCATGATCCGGCGCAGAAAATCAGGCGGCGGCACGAAGTCGGCGTCGAAGATTGCGATGTATGGCGTATGCGTCTCCGTGAGTCCGGAGGCCAGCGCGCCCGCTTTGAAGCCGGCTCGGGAACCGCGTCGCACATGGGTGATGTGGATTTGCTTTCGGCGCCAGTGCGCCGCACGCTTGGCGATGATCTGTGTCGTCTCGTCATCCGAGTCGTCGAGAACCTGGACTTCGAAGCGGCCGTGCGGCCAGTCCATTGCGCAGACCGCGTCGATGACGCGCTCCGCGACGTATCGCTCATTGAAGATGGGGATCTGGACGCATACGTCAGGTTCGTCGGTCACGATCGGGCGGATCAGGGCTGACTTTTTGAGTCGCACCGCGCGAAGGGTCAGGTAAAGGAGGTTCAGGCCAAACACGAAGAGCAGGACGCTGGTGGTCGCCAGGACCGCGACGGCGATGAAACCGATCAATTGGAATCGAACAACGTATAGGGCCGCATGGTGGCGCGGACGAATGCCACCCGCGCCAGCGCGTCCGGCCGGTTGCGTCGAGTCCATTGCATGTAGTGCCACGCAGACTCGCCCAACATCCGCGCGGGCCAATCGAGGGCGGACGGGTAAAGCCTCTTCGGAACGCGACGTCGCGGGGGATCGATCAGAAGTGGCGCAGGCCTCTGTGCGAGCTGCGGAAAGTGGTCGAGCAGGATTGGATTGGCGTTGATCACGCCACGGATGGCGTCGAGGCCGAAGACAGGTTCGCCGATGAGGAGCTCGAATGCCATGTCCTCGTCCTGTCGCACGAGCGGCAGGCACTGAGACCGCTCGAGGATGAGGTTGGCGGTCATCAGGCGTGGGGCGATCGGACGGCGGGTCAGGTCGTCCACCGGCTTGTGCCGATGCCTGAGCGCGTGCAGGACGCCGAGGACGTTCACGATCACGTACGCGAGGTGGCGGTGGGCGTCATCGACGATCAGGTTCAGGTCGACGTCGTCGGACTCACGAAAGCCGCCGCTCGCCAGCGACCCCGCGATCGAAACGCTGGTGATGAACGGCGCAACCGATACCAGAGTGCGAATGAAATCGACGGTGAGGCCGATATAGGCGCCTGAATCTCTGTTGTGCGTCAGAGAGCGACCGCGGATCGCAGGCGCACGATCGATGGCGGCCCGCTCGACGACGAGATCCTCGGCGATCGCCAGCTCGGGGTCGGCGGCGATCGCCCACCGGACGTCGGCTTCCGCGACTGGCCCGCCAAGACACAGCTCCGCGAGCCGCCCGGGCGGAACGGCATACCCACGCCGGTCGAGCAGCGCGATCGTGCGCCGAACGCGCTCCCCGACAGGGCGCGCGGCCACCGCCGCGTAGCCGACGCTCACGGGGTGGGATACGGGTTTGGGTTACGTGCCATCATCGAATCGCAGATCAACACGCGGAGGAGGCCAGATGACCGCCGACGGACACTTCGAGGTCCCCCAGCCGACGAACGAGCCGGTCCGTTCCTACGCACCATCTGACCCGCACCGCACGAGCCTCAAGTCTCGCTTGGCCGAGCTCACCGACGCAAGGACCGAGGTTCCCATGCTGATCGGCGGCGAGCGGCGCTGGGGCGCGTCGAGAGCCGACATCCGAGCGCCGCACCGGCACGAGCTTGCCGTCGCCGAGTACGCGGTCGGCGGGGCAAAGGATATCGACGACGCGATCAAGGCGGCCCTCGGAGCCCGCAGGATGTGGGCGGCCACCGCCTTTCACGAGCGAGCGGCGGTTCTGCTCCGTGCGGCGTCGCTGCTGGCCGGTCCGTGGCGCGACACCATCAACGCCGCAACGATGCTCGGCCAGTCGAAGACTGTGCATCAGGCGGAGATTGACGCCGCGTGCGAGACGATCGACTTCTGGCGCTACAACGCCTTCTTCGGTGACCAGCTGCTCCGCAACCAGCCGTACAACGACGGCAGCGCTTGGAACCGCCTCGAGTACCGCCCGCTCGAGGGCTTCATCTTTGCCGTCAGCCCGTTCAACTTCACATCCATCGCGGGCAACCTTCCGACCGCGCCGATGCTCATGGGCAACACCGTGATTTTCAAGCCGGCGACCCAGACCCTGCTCGTCAGCCACTTCCTGATGGAGGTTCTCATCGAGGCCGGCATGCCGCCCGGGGTGATCAACATGGTCAGCGGCAGCGCCGCCGAGATCTCGAGCAAGGTGCTAAACCACCCCGAGCTCGCCGGGATCCACTTCACCGGCTCGACCGAAGTGTTCCACGGAATGTGGCGAGAGGTCGGACAGAACATCGACCGCTACCGGACATATCCGCGGCTCGTGGGCGAGACCGGTGGAAAGGATTTCGTCGTTGCGCATGACTCGGCCGACACCGATGCGCTCCGCACAGCCCTGATCCGCGGCGCCTTCGAATATCAGGGCCAGAAGTGTTCTGCCGCATCGCGCGCCTACATTCCACAGTCGATGTGGAAGGAGATGAAGCCCGAGCTGGTCGATCTGGTGGAGGCGATTCCACAGGGTGACGTCGCCGACTTCCGCAACTTCATGGGCGCGGTGATCGACGGTCGTGCGTACGCGAACCACATGAGCGCCATCGAATATGCCCGCAAGACCGACACTGCGAAGGTCGTTGCGGGCGGCAAGGGCGATGACAAGGTGGGATGGTTCATCCGGCCGACGGTCATCGAGACGACGGACCCGGATTTCAAGCTGCTGCGCGAGGAGCTGTTCGGTCCGATCCTCACCGTCTATCCGTACGCGGACGGGAAATTCGAGGAGACGCTGGACCTCTGTGACCGGACCAGCCCTTACGGGTTGACCGGGGCGGTGTTCGCCCGCGACAGGCAGGCCATCCGCAAGGCATCGGAGAAGCTGGTCAACGCCGCCGGCAACTTCTACATCAACGACAAGCCGACCGGCGCGGTGGTCGGGCTCCAGCCGTTCGGGGGCGCCCGGGCCTCGGGGACCAACGACAAGGCGGGGTCATTTCTCAACCTCATCCGCTGGGTGAGCCCCCGCGTGATCAAGGAGACCTACGCGCCGCCCACGGAGCACCGCTATCCGTTCATGGAAGACGACCACGAGCGAGGGGCGCTCTAAGACCGTTCGGTTCGAGGTCGATGGGGCGGTCGTCACCGTCACCATCGAGCGCCCGCAGGTCCGGAACGCGGTCGACGCCGGGACGGCGGCGGCGCTGGCCGAGAGCTTCCGCCGCTTCGACGCCGATGACAGCCTGTGGGTCGCGATCCTCACAGGGGCGGGCGGCAACTTCTGTGCGGGCTTTGACCTGAAGGCGCTCGCGGCCGGCGCGGGCAACAGGTTGAGCGAAACGGGTGAGGGTCCGATGGGCCCGACGCGGATGATGCTGGGCAAGCCGGTGATCGCGGCGATCGAGGGCTACGCCGTCGCCGGTGGGTTGGAGCTTGCGCTGTGGTGCGACCTCAGGGTGGCCGCGCGTGGCGCGACGCTGGGCGTCTTCAATCGCCGGTTTGGCGTGCCCCTGATCGACCTGGGCACGGTGCGCCTGCCCCGCCTCGTCGGGCACGGTCGGGCCCTCGACCTGATCCTTACTGGCCGCCCCGTGCCGGCCGAGGAAGCGCTGCAAATCGGTCTCATCGAGCGGTTGGTCGAGCCCGGCCGCGCGCTTCCCGAGGCGCAAGAGCTCGGCCGGCAGATCGCTGGAATGCCCCAGGCCGGGCTGCGCGCCGACCGGCTAAGCGCAGTGAACCAGTGGTCGCTCAGCTGGGGGGAGGCGATGCACCAGGAGCACCGGGGTGGGATCGAAGTCATCGCCTCGGGCGAAGCTCAAGAGGGCGCGCGTCGATTTGCCGAAGGGTCAGGACGTCACGGGAAGTGAAAGCCACGACAGAGAGCAGCGCAACCGCGCCCAGCTCCGCCGCGATCACCGGGACAGGGCCCCAGATGGGTTCGCCTTCCACGGCCACCACGCCGGCCAGGAGGTAGATCCAGGTCCACGCCGGCGCGTTCGCGCGCAGGCAGAGCCAAGCGGCGAGGCCCAGCATGGCGAGGTCGTCGAGATGAACGTACGGGGTGGCGAGCATGCCACCGACGAGCGCACAGACGTAAATCCACTCGATGCCGCGGCGGCGCAGGCGGTATGCGAGCGCCAGGGTCCAGATCCCGATGGCCACCTGGAGCGGACGTGCGCCATCGCCGAGCAAGTAGGCGAGCGTGAGCTCACGGTTCACCGGCACGCTTGCGGCGAAGCTGAGGCGCGCCTGGTACGCGCCGAGGCCGTCGCTGCCCAGCGCGATGGCCGAGGCAGCGGCAAGCACACCCAGCGCGATCACGCTGCCGAGAAATGCACGGTCATGCCGCCCTGCCAGCAGGGCAAGGGGTGCCAGGAAAGCGAGCTGCGGCTTGAGCGCGAGCAGTCCGAGCACGATGCCTGCGAGGAGCGGTCGATTCGCGCGCAGGAGCGCGTAAGAGCCGGCCACGCCTAGCGCCACGAACATTCCAGGCTGGCCGAGCTGCAAGCCGTAGATGACCGGCAGCCATCCCACCGCAGCGGCGAGGTAGATCACGCGCGCGCGACCGGCGCCAGGTGCGGCCAGGTACCACGTGCAGACCAGGGCTGCCGCGAGCAGGGTGCTCCAGATCCAGTACGCGACCGGATATGGCAGCGGCGTCAAGGGCAGGGCCGCCCAAGCCACAGGCGGTGGGCTGATGTAACGGGCAAGCTCGGCAACCTTGATCCCAGACCCGAGCAAGTCGAGCTGCGCTTGCTGGATCGAAAGGTCGTAGATCGAGGCCCAGCCGTGCGCGAGCCCGATCTTCGCGGCCACGTAATAGAAGGTGAAGTCGTTGTGGAAGTGATCCGCCGCATAGGCCGCCGCCCACTGGTACAGGTCGAAGATGGCGAAGAGGGCGGCGGCGGCCCCGCCGGCGGCAGCGCCGAGGTTCCGCCACCGTGTCGACGCCCTAACCACGCGCGGAGGTTACCTTTTGTAGCGGTGGTTTCTACCGGATTCGAGACACGAACGGTCGAGCTGCGTGATGGCACGAAGGTGCACCTGCGTCCGATCGTTCCCGAGGACGAGCCGCTGCTCCACGAGGCGGTGGCCTCGATGTCGGAGAGGACCGTCTACTTCAGGTTCTTCTCGCCCATCAAGCGGATGTCCGACGCGCTGGCGCACCGGCTCGCGGTTGTCGATTACCACGATCGCTTCGCCCTCGTGGCGACCACCCACAGGCCCAATGGAAGGGAGCGCATCGTCGGGGTCGCACGATATGACCGCGCCCGCGACACCGATGTGGCGGAGGTCGCCCTCGCCGTGATCGATGAGTTTCAGCGCCGCGGCTTGGGCAGCATGCTTCTGGGAGAGCTCGCGCGCGTGGCGAAAAAGCACGGCATCAAGAGCTTCCAGCTCATCGTCCTTCCCGAGAATCGCGAGATGCTCGGCCTCCTGCGCAAGATGGGCTGGATCCACCAGGCGAGACTGAGTGGCGGCGTCTACGAGATATCGTTCGACGTGCCCTCGTGATCGACACCCAGCTCCTTGCTTTCGCGGGAGTGTCCCTCTTGCTTGCCGTGACGCCTGGGCCTGACATGGCGGTGGTGACCAAGAATGCGCTCGCGCACGGCCGAAGAGGAGTCGTCCTCACCACCAGCGGTATCGCACTCGCGCTGGTGATCTGGGTCACCGCGACCGCGGTCGGCCTCTCCGCGCTGCTGCGAGCTTCGAGTGAGGTGCTGTTCGCGCTCAAGCTGGCCGGCGCGTGCTATCTGGCGTATCTCGGGATACAGACGCTGCTCGCATCGCGTTCGCGGCCAGCCGATCTTCTTGCGGGGATCCCGCCCGCGGCTCCTGCCCACGCTGTGTTCAGGCAGGGATTTCTTTCCGCGATCAGCAACCCGAAGCTCGGCGTGTTCTTCGTCACGTTCCTTCCGCAGTTCGTGCTGCCAGGCCAGTCGGTGCTGCCGCGACTGCTGGTGCTGGGCGTTACCTTCGCCGTGATCGGGTGGATCTGGATGAACGTTTACGGGCTTTTCGTGACGCGGCTCCGCAGCGTGATCACCGAGCCGCGCGTTCGGCAGTGGATGCAGCGAGTGACCGCGGTCGTGCTGCTCGGATTCGGCGCGCGATTGGCGCTCGAGAGAATCTAGGCCCAGCCGAACTCCGTGCAGAGATAGTCGAACGCCTGGCCCTCTGGCATCCCGTAAGGGAAGTTCTTCGGGTCGGCCGGTCCGAGCGCGAAGATCGCCACCGTCACTCCCCCGTGACTGGCCACGATGACCGCGAAACGGACTTTGGCCGCGGTCTGCGATGAGCCGACCAGGTTCGCGGCATAGACCTCGCCCACCCCGTCCTGGTTGCCGATATGCGCTCCTTTCAAGGTCCCCACCAGCGTGACGTCTTGCCATTGGGAAGTCGGAAGGCTCGAAACGGTCGAGCGCAGAATCTGATCGGGGTTGCCACCGGTGGAACCGGTGACCTGGACCTGGCCGAGCTTCGTGCCGAGCGTGATGCCGTGGGCGTCCTGCGTCCGGACGGTCCACTGGGAGAAATAGTTGACCTGGAACCTGTACGCCGAGCTCACGTAAGTCGCTTCAGCAGGCAGTGGCGTGACGAATTTCGGAGAGCAGTTCGACGTGCACGGCGTGTGGTTGCCCCCGACGAATTGCGAGATCGCGATACCACCGACGACGACAGCGACGACGATCAAGATCAGCACGAGTCCGCCGGCGATCAGGGCGGGCGCCAGCTTGTACTGGCGGGCGGTGGGATACGCCGCCCGGGGCGCCAGCGGGTAGCCGTAGAACGGCTGCGTGGCGGCCGCCTGCATCAGCACCGGCGTCCCGCACCGGCCGCAGAACGTTGCGTTGGGGGGAAGTGGTGCACCGCACCGCCCGCAGTAGCGCAGCGGTGCCTGCGATGCGATCACGCGCCACCGACCAGTCTGGGTCGGCCCTGCTTCGACGCCGCCGCTCGGGCCGCGCCGCAGGCTGGGCAGAACGCCATCGTCGGCACGATCCGATGGCACTCCGGACATGGCGCATCTGGTCCGATCTCGTGCTCGGCGCCTTCTGCCAGCAGCGCCTCATGGATGACCAGGCGCAGGTAGAGAAGGAGCCCGGCCGTGGCCACCCCCAGGATCGCCACGTCGAAGATGAGGTCCTGTATCACGAACGTGACCATCCCGAGCAGGACCTGAACGCCAAACGCGACAACCAGCGCCGCCGTCACTGAAGACCGCCGCGGCCGGCCGCTCCGACGCCGGTCGTAGCGGCGCAGCCACGCCGCCGCGGCCACCAGCCCGCTGGTGCAGGCGTTGATCAGCATCACCAGCAGTCCCGCACGCGTGAGCCGCACCGCCCAATCGAGCGTCGAACCGGCGCCGACGAGAGGTCCGGTGAGCAGCGGCCAGAAGCGGGTCAAGGCGCTGGCCAGCGTGAAACCGAGGGCCGAAGCGGCGCCAAAGCTCAACCCGTCAAGCGGTTCCCGAAAGCGCTCGCGGAACATATAGAGGAAGAGGGGGCCCGCCAGCATGAGTGCCTGCGCTGCCACCGGGATGACGATGCCGGCCAGCACAAACGCCGTTGCCCGATCGCCGGTGATGAGCAGCTGCTCCAGCGATTCGCCGGAGAGCCTCGTGAATGCGATGCCCAGCGCTGCGCCGATCACCATCGTGGCGCCGATCACCAGCCACGGCTCGGACTCGTAGACCTCGACCTCGTAGAGATAAATGAGATAAAGGACGGGCACGACGAGAACCGCCGCCACGGTGGCAAGTGCAAAGAGGTGTAACGCGGCGAGCACGGCGACGAGCGCCGCGCCCGCGAGCAACGCCAGGCGAAACGAGGCGCCGCGACGATGCGGCAGGTGCGGCAAGAGGGTGCTTATGATCGCGAGCTGAACCACGCGCTCGTTGGGCACCGCCGCGAAGGCATGGCTCCGGCGCCTGTTGTTCATCGTCAGATGCGCGCCGCAGTGGCCGCAGAACTCACCGGCCGGCACGATCGAACCGCAGTGCGGACACGTCTCGAGCGGCGGCCGCTCGAACGGTCGCGCGCCTGTTTCACCCGCGCGCCTGCCCGGGCTCTGTCTTCGCTCCGGCCCGCGCTGCTTCATCCCCCACCCTTGATGTAGCGCACCCATGCCGCGTCGAGCGCGCCCGCGTCCATGCTGCCCCAGCCCGTGGCGAAGTCCCAACCGGTCCCAGCGTCGTAGAAGAGGTTGTTCCCGGACGTCACGTCGTGGAAGGGTTTCGGGCTGAGCCGCGAAGAGTTCTCGCCCATCCAGTAAAGCGCCGGGTTGGCGAAACCAATCTCGTGCAGGCCTTTTTGCTTCAGGTCCTGGTTGATCAACGCGGCCGTGCCGGCCCACAGAGGCGTTGCCGCCGACGTTCCACCGACCTGCTCGTCCCGGCCGCCGAAGATGATGTGAAACCCCGTCAGCGGGTCGGCATCTGCGGAGACGTCGGGGACCTGGCGCTGCCCGTGCGCGCCCGGCTGACCCTCGCTCTTCTGGTAGTTCGGCATGGCGTAAAACTGGCTCGCACCCCCGCCCCCGCCGCTCTGGTCGAGGGGGCTGCCCCATGCGTACTCCTTGAAATACACGCCTTGTTGAGACTCGAAGACGGTGGTGCCGCCGACGGTTGTGACCGTCGGCAGCGTCGACGGGAAGCTGCCCGCGGGATTTTGGTCGAGGCCGCACGTATACGCGCCGTTGTCTCCGCTGGCGACGAAATGCGACATGCCCAGTGCCACGGCTCGATCCTGGATCGCCGCGTAGTTGTCGCGAGCGCCGCTTGGCGTGTCGGGCTCGCAAGACCCCAGGCTCTCGGAGATGATCGAGCCAAGGTGATCCGTGACCATCTGGTCGAACGCCCGATCGCTGTGGCCGAAGTCCGGTGACGAGAAGTAGACGACCAGCTTGGCGTTGGGCGCCACCTCATGGAGGATCTCCAGGTCGAGTGCGGTCTCGCCCTGCGCCTTCTCGGGCGTACCCCAGTTCGAGTCGCGCTTCAGGGTGAGCACCGATTCGAACGCGGGAAGCCCGAACTTCGCGGCGAACTTGTCCAGGTCGGTCATGTTCGGCAGGTCGTCGATCTCGGGCAGCATGATCGTCTGTCCGGTGCCGTCGAGACCGGCGTCGCGAAGCGGCTTGAGGTTGTAGTAGCTCAACACATCGACGGGGACGAGGCCGCCGGGGCGGACGGCGTAGCCGTGGTCACGGCGGTAGCTGTCCAGGCCGCTGACCGCGGCGGCGGCGGCGGCGATCGTCGCCGGGAGACGTGGCTGATCGAGCGTGGCGTAAAAGATCATGCCGTCGGACATCCGGTAGTTTTCGATGTCCACGCCGAGCAGCTGGGAGGCAGCTGGTGCGGGGCCGTCGGCGGCGATGAGGCTCGATGGTGGCCGCCAGACCGCGCGCAGACCGGCGGTCTCCAGCGTCGCCATGGCTCTCTGGACTAGAACCGGTTCGGGTCCGAATCGGGCTGCGTACTCGGATGCGGATACCGTCTTCCCAGATGTGAGAAGTGCATCGAGCTGGCCCTGGTTGCGGACCTTGAGGCCGAAGCTGAGAAAAATGGTCGTGGACGAGTCGGCGGCTCCAAGGCGAGTTGACCGGCTGATCGCCTGAGCCAAAGTAGGAGGGGGCTTCTCCAGACCCCTCCCCACTTGCTGGGGAGGGCTAGGGTGGGGGGACTGGCAACCCGAAAGCGCAACAAGGCAAATCGCTGCCGCCGCTGCTGCTGGCAATTTCACGGGAAGGTAGCTTCCCAGACCTCGGCTTCGAACATCACCGCAAAGCCAAGCTTTCCGTACACGTCGTACGCCCGCATCGGGCTCAATCCGTCGACATACAACGACGCGTGACGCGCGCCGGCGCGGCGGAGACGGTGGAGCGATTCAGCCACCAACCATCCGGCAAGACCACGCCGCCTGTGCTCCGGCACCGTGCCGACCGAGCTCACGAGCCCGACCGGCTGGGGCCGCGTGTCGCCGGGATAAGCCTCGATCTCGGCCAGCGTCATCGCGGCGGGTGCGCCGCCCTCCGATGTCACCGCCATCAGGCTCAGCTCGCGCAGCTTGCCGGCGAGGATCTCGCCCTCGGCCCGGGGCACGAAGCGCCAATGGTCCACGAACGTCCGGTTGAACATCTCCGACCAGCGGCCGGGCGGCACAGAAGTTCCGTCGATCATCCGGTAGCCGGGCACCGGCGCCACGTCCGGCAGTCGGTCTTCCACGCTGCGGTCCATTCGCCACCATGGGCGGACCACTTTCAAGCCCGAGTCCGCGAGGCCGTCACCGCGGCCCTTGGCGACGGTGGTCTGGACGATGCTCGCGCCGGCCGCGCGCGCGAACTGCACGCCCCAGCGCACCATGTCGCGATACCTGTCGCCGTGACCCGCCGCATACACGGTCGCGATCAAGCCGTCGGTCGAAGGCCGGCTCATCACGAGTACGGAGCCTGCGATCCGGTCGCCAACTTCGATGACTCGCGACTTGGTCTCCCAATCGAAACGCGCCAGCACGCGCCGTAAGAAGCCTTCGCTCGGCACGATGTCCTGGCGACCTTCGACCACCTCGCTGCGCATGAGCTCGATCAGCCCGGGCAGGTCCGCCTCGCGTCCGGACCTCATGCCGTGACGCGTGTCACAACCTCATGCACTTCAGGAATCTCTCGGCGGATGGTCTCCTCGAGCTGGCTCTCGATCTCGTGCGCGTGCTCGAGGCTGATTTCGCCGGAGACCTCGGCCACGACGTGGGCATAGATGCGATTGTTTCGGTCGCTGAGCTCGAGGTCGAGGCAGCGCCGCACCTCCGGATGAGCTTCAACGATCTCGCGCATGCGAGCCGCGAGCTGGGCCCGGCGGCTCGTCACGTCTTCACCGGGCACGACTTCCGGCTCCATGGGCTCGAGGTGGATGTCGATGCGCGTCACCTCGGGGAGCTCCGCGCGAATCGACCGCTCCAGCCGGCGGCTGGTGCCGGACGCGGTGGCCAGGGTCTGGTCGCCCGGCAGCTTCGCATGCATGGTGAGGTGCAGCGACCCGTCGGCCTCGCGCTCCACCGTCACGTTGTGTAGGTCGCGAACACCTCCGTTTCGCGCCGCAGCGGCGTGGATGCGCTCCACGATGTCGCTTTGCTGAGCCTGACCTTCCACCGCGACGGCCAGGTCGAGTCCCGGCAGCACCGAGCGGGCGTGCATCTTCACAGCGTCCACCAGCGCGCCGGCCGCCTCGACGGAGAGCATGCGACCGGTGGCGATGCTGGCGTCGCCGATCATGGTGGGTCCAGACCTTCGCACCCGCACTGACCGCACCTCGCGCACGCCGTCGACGTCGCGAATCGCATCGCGCAGCTGCTTTTCGGCGCCGGCCGGCGCGCGGTCGATCAGGATGTCGCCCGAGCGCCACGCCAGCTGTCCCGCCGCGCGCGCGACGATCCCCGCGACCAGCAGCGCCGCCACCGAGTCGGCCCAGGTGAAACCAATCCGCACTCCGATGAGGCCGGCGATCACGCCCAGCGTGGCCAGCACGTCGGAGAGCCGGTTGGTGGCGTCGGCGAGCATGGCTTCGCTGGAGGCGAGGCGGCCGACGCGCCGCAGGACGCCGGCCCGCCCGGCTTCGATCACGAGCGTGACGATGAGCAACCCGAACGCATAGCCGGCGGGATTGACGGCGGAGCCACCCTCGACGAGCCGGCGGATCGCTTCGAAGGCGATGAACGCAGCGGTGACCAGCAGCAGGATGCCCTCGGCGAACGCGGCCAGGTTTTCGGTCCGGCCATGCCCATAGGGGTGCTCGGTGTCGGCAGGCTTGTGGGACGTGCGGACCGCGGCCAACGTGAATCCGCTGGCCGCCAGGTCGAGGAAAGAGTGCGCGGCCTCACTCAGGATGCCGAGGCTCCCGGTGAGGACACCGACCACGAGCTTGGCGACGACGAGCGCCACGCCGATGGCGAGGGAGCCCAAAGCGACGAGCTCTGGACGCCGTTCCACCCTTCTCACGGCTCCACTTTAAGGGGACGTTTAGCGCCCCCCGCGACGAGCGCGCTCTTCTTTATCTCAGCCTGGACGCGGACTCAAAAAGCTGATCCTCGGTGCCGAGGGCGATGACAAGGTCGCCCTCCTCGAGCCTTGCGCTCGCCGGTGGATTGACATTCACCGTCCCATCGGTCTTGCGCACCGCCAGCACCCTCGCCGCGCTGGGCGCCAGCAGTCCGGCCTCCTCGAGCGTGCTGCCGATCGCTTTGCTCGCCGGCGTCATGACCATCTCTTCGACGCCGATCCCGGCCTCGCCGTGGTGCAGCGTGTCGAGCAGGTCGACCATCGCCGGCCGGATGGCGAGCTCGGCCATGCGGTGCCCGGCCATGACGTAAGGCGAGATCGTGCGCGTGGCTCCGGCCAGCTCGAGGCGCCGGATGGAGTCGGGCCGTCCGGCCCGGGCGACGATGTAGAGCTTGGGGTTGAAGGCGCGCGCGGCGAGCACGATGTAAACCGCGCGCTCGTCTGAGTCGACCGCGGAGACGAGTCCACGCGCGCGCTCGATCCCGGCTTGCAGGAGCACGTCCTCCTTCGACGCGTCGCCTTCGATGTGGAGCCTGCCTTCGGCGCGAATCCGCTCCAGCGCCTCCTCCGTCTGATCAATCACGACGAAAGGGACTTTGTGTTCTTCGAACTCCGCCACGATCTGCGTGCCGATTCGGCCGTAGCCACAGATGATGAAGTGGTCGCGTAAATGTTTGAGATCTCGTTGCAACTGTCGCTCTCTCCGGTACCTGCCGAATGCATTGTCCGCCAGCGTCTCAGCGAAAACACCAAAGCCGTAAAGCATCGTCGCCACGCCGATCACGATCAGGCCGGACGTGAACAGCCGTCCCGCCGGGCCCTGCGGATGAACCTCCGTGTACCCGACGGTGCTGATCGTGATGATGACCATGTAGAACGAGTCGAGCAGGTCCCAGCCGTTGATCAGCCTGTAACCGATGATCCCGACCACGATCACGATGCCGAGCAGCACCGCCGGGAGTCGAAAACGGCGGAGCGGGTGCTCCATTTTCATGGGTCGAGCAGTCAGCCGCCCCCGCCTGGACCCTCTAGACCTGGCCTGGTCATCTTGCCGAGGTCGAGGACCTTGTTCAGCTCCTTTTCACCGACGCCTCGCGCGCGGGCCAGCTGGCGGATCGATCGCCCGGTCCGCATCGACTCCTTGGCCAGCTTCGCAGCCTCGTCGTACCCGATTACGGGGTTGAGCGCAGTGGCGAGCATCGGACTTCGCTCGACCAGCTCGGGTCCGCGGTCGGTCGCCTGCAGGCCTTCGACGCAGCGTTCGGAGAAATTGCTCGTCGCCGCGGCGAGCAGTGTGATCGACTCGAGAATGGCCTGCGCCGCGACCGGCATCATCACATTGAGCTCGAACAGGCTGCCTGCCTGTCCGGCCACAACGACCGTGGTGTCGTTGCCGTAGACGCGCGCGATCACCATCAGCAGCGACTCGATGATCACAGGGTTGACCTTGCCCGGCATGATGCTGGAGCCGGGCTGCGTCTCGGGCAGCCGCAGCTCGCCGAGACCGGCGATCGGACCCGTCCCCATCAGCCGTATGTCCGAGCCGACCTTCCACAGGCTCGTCGCAATTGTCCGCAGCGCGCCGTGCGCGGCGACCACTGCATCGATCGTGGCCTGCGCGTGGAAGTGGTTGGTCGATTCCTTGACAGGCACGCCGCTCGCTTTCGCGAGGCGAGCCGCCGCGATGCGCGCGTACTGAGGGTGCGTATTGATGCCGGTGCCTACCGCGGTGCCGCCGAGTGGCACCCGCGCCAGCTCGTCGACCGCGCCACCAGCGCGGCGGATCGACTCCTCGACCTGGCCCGCGTAGCCCTTGAATTCCTGGCCGAGGCGGATCGGAGTGGCGTCCTGGAGATGTGTGCGCCCGGTCTTGACCACCGGCCAGAACTCCTTGCTTTTCGCTTCGAGCGCGCCCTGCAGACGTTCCAGCGCGGGGATGAGCTCGTCCTGGATCGCCATCGCGGCGGCGAGCTGGATCGCGGTCGGGATGACGTCGTTCGATGATTGGCCGAGGTTGACGTGGTCGTTGGGATGGACCAGCTTGGAGCCGCGCTCGCCGCCGAGGATCTCAGTGGCCCGGTTTGCGATGACCTCATTGGCGTTCGTGTTAGTCGACGTGCCCGAACCCGTCTGGTAGACGTCGATCGGAAACTGATCGTCGAGCTTCCCATCGATTACTTCCTGGGCCGCCGCCGCGACCGCGCGGGCGCGCCTCCGTGGCAGGAGGCCCAGCTCCCGGTTCGTCTGCGCTGCCGCACGCTTGACCATCCCCAGGGCGCGGATGAAACGGCGTGGCATCGGCCGGCCGGAGATGGGGAAGTTGATGACCGCACGCTGGGTCGAGGCGCCGTAATAGGCGTCGGCTGGGACCTGCATCTCGCCCATCGAGTCGCGCTCGATACGAGTGCGTTTCGCCACGCCGTGATTCTAGAGTTCCAAATGAATGCGTCTCGCCGCGCTGGACATCGGGTCGAATACGGTCCATGTCTTGGTCGCCGACGTCGTGAGGGGCCGGCTCGAGGAGGTGGCCCACTACGTCGAGATGCCGGAGCTCGGTCCCCAGGTCGCCCGCAGCGGAGCTATCGGCAGCCGCGCCAGCATCGCTCTCCGCGCGCTGCGGAAGGTCTGCGGGCAGGCCCGCTCACATGGCTACGACCACCTCATCGCGTGCGCCACCCAGGCCGTGCGTCAGGCATCCGACGGACGGGCCTTCGTCCGCCAGGCCAGCTCGGCGATCGGGGTGCCGGTCCGGATCATTTCCTCGAAGCGCGAGGCCGAGCTCAGCTTTCTCGGCGCGGCGAGCCGCCACGCCACCCGCCGCGAGTGGGCGCTGGTCGACCTCGGCGGCGCCTCCACTGAGGTCGTCATCGCGAGAGGCGAGAAGATGCTGCGATCCGCCGGCCTCGCGATCGGCTCCGGGGTGCTGGCCGCGACGTACCTCTCAGATCCGCCCAGACCCCAGGAGCGCGCCCGCCTGCGCAGGGCAGCCCTCCGTGAGCTGGCCCGGGCACCGGATGGGGACGTGGAGCGGCTGGTCGCCACGGGCGGCACGGCCTCGAACCTGCCCGGGTTGCTGGCCCGGCGCAACCCGCCGCCGGTCCTGACGACCGCCGACCTGCTGACCTGCGAGTCTCGCCTCGACGGACATCGGGCAAGCCACCTGGCGACCCTGTACAGCATGCCGGTGAACCGGATCAAGGCGCTACGGGCGGGCGTGGAGGCCCTGCTCCTCCTCCTCGACTGGTACGGCCTGGCGCTGCTTCACGTCAGCCACGAGGGTGTGCGCCACGGGATGCTGCTGGCCTACGTGGAACGTGGAGAGAACTGGTGGCGGGACCCACCCCACGAAATCACGTGATTTCGTTGGGACCCCTGAGGCGATGGGTAGAGTGAATTCATGGAGCGTGTGAACCGCCGGGGCGCCGCCCTCAGGACGGCGCTGGCGCTGACCTGCCTCATCCTGCTGGTCGAGTTCGCTGGGGGGCTGGTCTCGCACTCCCTGGCGCTCCTGTCGGACGCCGGCCATGTCCTGACGGACGTCTTTGCCCTCGGCCTGGCCTGGTTCGCCGTCGAACAGTCGAAACGCCCCGCTGACCGTCGCCGCAGCTACGGCTACCAGCGCGTGAGCATCCTGGCCGCCCTGGTCAACTCGGTGACCTTGATCGTGATCGTGATCGCCATCGCTTACGAGGCCGTGCGCCGTCTGGCCAGCCCGGAGCCTGTGCAAGGGTGGGTGGTGATCGCCACGGCGACGATCGGCCTGGCCATCAACTCGTACGTCATCTTCGGGCTGCGCGGAGAAACGAGGAGCCTGAACATGCGAGCGGCACTTCTGCACGCAGCGGGCGATATTGGCGCCTCGGTCGGGGTCGTCATCGCAGGTGCCGTGATCCTGCTGACCGGCTGGCTCTATATCGACCCGATCCTCTCGCTCGGCATAGCCGCCTTGATTGCCTTCGGAGCCTGGAGGATCGTGCGGGAAACCGTCAACTTGCTCCTGGAGGGGACGCCGCCCGACATCGACCTGTCCGCGGTGACCGACGAGATCACGCATACGTCCAGGGTCGTGAGCCTCCATGACCTGCACGTCTGGGCGTTGTCCTCGGAAGATACAGCCCTCAGCGTCCATGTAGTGGTCGGGGACTGTCCGCTGGGCGACGCCGAGCATCTGGTCCGCGACCTGGAGCAGCGCCTATGCGGGCACTTTGCGATCGGGCATACCACGATCCAGGTCGAGAGCTGCCACCCCTGCGGCGAGATCCATCACGGCGCGGGCGAGCACAACCACCCGCACGAACATTTGACCTTTACTTCTGGGGAACCAGCGCCTCCTCGCGCTGCAAGATCCTCCGCGCCACCGCGATAGCCGAGGCGTACGTCGAGTCCATCCCGCGATAGCTGAGGCCGCGCGCTCCGAGCGTGCGCGCCTGGGTGTACGGGGTGTCTGACGCGTAGTGGACGATGCCGAGGTCGAAGTGTGCCTGTGCCATGTTGACGCTCTCATTGACGGGGTAGCGATCTGGCTGGCCGATCTCGTAGCAAGCGTCGAGGTAGGGCCCCGCCTCCATCTCGACCACCGTGTAGCGTCCCTGGTAGTAGAAGTCGAGGTAGTCGCGGTTCTGCAGGAAAGTCCCGCGCACCGTCACCGCACGCTGGTTGTCCAGCGCTGATCCGTAGACAAGGTTGGGCTGCACGTCGCTTGCGGTAAAACAGTTGTCCAGCCAATACGTGTTGCCGGAGTGCTCGTTGTAGACCGCGTTTGGGATCATCACGTCTCCGACGTCGGCGTTGAGGGTGGCCGCCTTGCCGAGCACGTACACGCCGGCGACCCATGCGGCCTGCTCCGCGACCTGACGCAGGATGTGATACGCGGCTTCACCGAGCGGGTAGTCCACGTTGAGAATGCAGGCGTCCGACTCGCGCAGCTTTCCCTCGTCGACGGCGCCGACTCGCGGGTCAATCGCGGAGGCATCCAGCTTGGACAGCATGAATACCTGCGCCGCCGAGTCGACGCCGGTGCCGACGGCTGGAATGTGGCGGACGCCATTCGCCGCCTCCAGCTCCGCGCGCCACTTGCGCAGCCGCTCGCGCTCGGGGTGCACGTCGAAGACCTGGCGGGCTCCGTAGTAGAGCCAGTTCTGGCGTGATGCCCGGCTGTGCCCGGCCTCGAGCTTGCGCCTTTCGGAGTCGAGGTCTCGGTCCGACTTGCCGATCCAGTCGACGATCTCGTTCTCGATCCGTCGGGCCACGCCGGTCAGCACGTTGACCAGGCTGTGCGCGTTGGACGAGACGAAGTAGACCGGCGCGTCGCGCGCGCCCAGGTCGTCCATCGCCGCCGCGATAGGCAGCCACCAGCGGCTCGCGTTGCGCGCAAACCCGAGGTGACTGCCGCCGATGAGGCGAAGGACGATGCGGCACTCTTCGCGCTTTATGGCGGCGAGGTTGGCGTCGAAGCCGTCGCCCCATGCGTCGTGCAGGCGCCGCCAGTCGTCCTGGGTGGCGCCTGCGGCATGCCTGGCCTCGTCCTCCGAAAGATCGACATCCTGCAACAGCCGGTGCAGCTTGTTCCACTCGATCTGAAACGCGACGAGGGTGGGCACGAGGTCGTCGATGTCAGAGGCGGACGCAATTAGCACCGCCAGCGTGTTCTTGCCGTCGTGGTACCAGCGCCGGCGTCGGGCGGGGGCCTTGACGGCCTGCCAGCCCATGATGTCCTCGCCGAGCACCGCTTTGAAGCCCTGCGGGCTCTGGCCCATGATCACCCTCCGGCAGTGGTTGATCGCGGCCGGCAGGCGCCGCACCGCATAGAGCAGCGCGCCCATGTCGGTCTGGGGCTCCGCGGCCATCGGATGCAGCACCGAGCCCATGAGGAGATGGGCCTGGACGAGCGACTCGACCTTGATGTCGCCCGAGCTCTGCAGCATGGTCGTGTACGTGCGGACGTACAGCTCGACCGCGTGCTTGCCGCTCCAGCCCGCGCTTGGCGACCCTGGGGGAGCTTCCATGGGCCGAATATAGCCCGCCGACTTACAAAACCATGAGGAAGGCGGGATCGGATGTGTGCGTAATTGAATTCATGACAAGCCTCTTGAAAGCCCGACCCCTTCGCATCGCCGGCCTCGCCTTCGGCGCGGTCGCGGTGGCCGGCGCCGCCATCGTGATCACAGCCTCGGCCTCGGGCATGACCTTCAACCTTCGGCCTTCCGGGTCGGCACCGCAGGGAGACGCCGCAGTGACCGCGGCCGGCCCTTCATCCACCGCCTGCAGCGATTTCATGAAGCACTTTGCGGTCGAGATCGGCAAGACACAGGCCCAGATCAATGCCGCCTTTCAGAAAGCCATCGCCGAAACCCTGGCCGACGAGGTGAAGAGCGGTCAGCTCACACAGGCCCAGGCCGACGCGCTTAAGAAGAAGCTCGCTAACCAGACGCCGTGCACGCTGCCGGCGGCGGGTCACAGCGGCTCGACGGCCAAGCCCGCAATCGCCGCGTACATGCAGCAGTACATTGCGGCTGCCGCTTCGGCGCTGGGGATCACCCAGGCGCAGCTCACTGCGGACCTCAAGGCCGGCCAGTCGCTCTCCCAGGTGGCGGCGGCCCAGCACGTTTCGGAAGCGGACTTCCGGACGAAGGTGATCGCGAACCTCAAGCCTGTGCTTGACCAGGCGGTGAGCAACAAGACGATCACCGCCCCCCAGGAGCAAGAGCTGCTGAACCGATTGCAGACCGGAACGCTCCCGCTTTGGAACACGCCGGCGAAAAGGGTGAAGCCGACGCCCGCAGCGTCGCCAAAAGCCTCGGCTTAATTCAACTCTTCAGGAGGCGGGGTTCCGCCGAGACGGCGCATCAGCTCCTCGAGGAGCTGGCGGGTCTCCGGGTCGGCCATCAGCCGCTCCTGCATCTGTTCGGCCGAGCGGCGGATCTCGGGGTCGGACATCAGGCGCTCGGACATCGCCTCGAACCGCGTTGTCATGTCCTTCATCGCGCTCTCCTGCGCCACCTGGATCAGGATCGGTTGGCTCGCCGCGGCTGCCACGGCCTCAGCCTGAGCGCGGACCATCTCGATCCCTTTGCAGCCCAGGCACTCGCCCTTGAGCCCGCAGTGACAGAGCTGGGGACGCAGGCGATCGAGCGCTGCGTGAAGGTCGGAAAGGTCGATGGGTCCGGCCACGCCAGCAAATCTACGAGGGTTTCGACTTCCCCGTGTACATGGCCTCGATCTGGTCGTGATAGTGCTCGGCCACCGGCTTGCGCTTGACATCCATCTTCAGCGAGAGCTCGCCCGCCTCTTCGGTGAAGTCGTGCGGAAGCAAGGTGAAGTACTTGACCGTCTCCCAATGTCCAAGCTGGGTGTTGACCTCGTCGAGCGTCGCCTGGATGGAGGACTTGAGAGCAGCCTCGTCGAGCCCCTGCTTGCGGGCGGCATCCCAGTCGGGCACCACCAGCGCGGTGATGTAGGGCTTACCCTCGCCGACGACGATGGCCCGGAGCACCAGCGGGTTGCGCTGCATCGCGTGCTCGATTGGCATCGGCGCGATGTACTTGCCGCCCGCGGTCTTGAACAGGGACTTCTTGCGGTCGGTGATCTTGAGGAAGCCGTCGCTGTCGAACTCGCCGATGTCCCCGCTGTAGACCCAGCCGTCCCTGAGCATCTCGGCCGTCTCCGCCGACTTGTTGTGGTAGCCGACCATGTTGCCAGGGCCCTTGACCAGGATCTCCCCGTCATCCGCGATCTTGATCTCCACGCCAGGAAACGGCTTTCCGACGGTCAGGAACCTGTGTTCGTAGAGGGTGTTGGAACACACCCCTGACGACGTTTCGGTCATACCCCACCCATTGAGGATCGGCACGCCTATCGACCAGAAGAACTCCTCGATCTCTCGGGCGAGTCCTGCGCCTCCGCTGATGTAGAAACGGAGCCGTCCGCCGGTGAGCCGCTTGCGCAGCGACTTCAGGACTAGCCGCTCGGCCAGCGCGTGCTGCGCGCTGAGCAGCGGTCCAGCTTGGCGAGCGTGGAATCGGCGCGACCCGGTGCGGATCGCCCAGTTGAACAACCTGCGCTGCAGCGGGCTCGCCTCTCGCACGCGAGCCATCACCGCCGCGTACATCTTTTCGTACACCCGGGGGACGCTGCACATGATGGTCGGCTGCACCTCGGCCAGCTCTTCGACGAGGTGGTCGGAGCCACGCGAGATCCACGTTTCAGCGCCGTACACGATGCCGATGAAGATTTCGTTGATCCGGCCGAAAACGTGTGCGTACGGAAGGTAAGACAGCGACACGTCCTGGTCGGTGACAGGGTGGACCTTCACCGCGGCCCGGCTGATGTCGACCAGGTTGCGGTGGGCAAGCTCGACGCCCTTGGGCACCCCGGTCGTGCCCGACGTGTAGACGATCGTGCACAGGTCGTCGGGACGGAGTCTGGCGAGGCGGGCGCCAATCTCGCCGAGCTGCGTCGGGCCCGCTTCAATCCAGGCTGGAACGTCCCGCTCGATCAGCGCAATCTGCTGCATGGGCCCGCCGACCTTGAGCTTTGCCGCTAGCTTGGAATCCGACGCGATGGCGAACGTGGCGTCGCAATCCTCTGCGATCGTCTGCGTTGTCTCCGCGGTGAGGTTGGTGTAGATGGGGACCGTGACCGCGCCGATCGCCTGAATTGCAAAGTCGCAGTAGAGCCACTCATAGCGGTTCTCCGCAAGCAGGACCACGCAGTCGCCCGCCTTCACGCCGGCGCCCACCAGCGCAGATGCGATCGACAGGACGTGGCGGATCGAGTCGCTCCAGGACTTGACCTGCCAGCTCTCGCCTTGACGGTGGTGCAGAAGCGCACGGCTTCCGTATCTCGCCGCCTGGCGGAAGAGCACGCCGACGGTCGTGCGGTCGGAGATAGTCTCAGGATCGATTTCGGGCGCTGCGGCCGGCGTGGTCCTTAGAGAGGACGTGGTGTTACTTGACCGCCTTGACCGTGAGGGTGAGAGTCCCGGCTGGCACGCCCACCGTGACCTTGTCGCCTTTCTTCTTGCCGACCAGCGCACGCCCCACAGGAGAGTCGACCGAGATTCGGCCGGCCGACGGATCGCTCTCCACGGCGCCCACGAGGTGATATGTCTCGGTCTCGCCTTCGTTGTCGACCACCTCGATCGTCGAACCAGGACCGATGACGCTCGAATGCGTGTCCCTGATGATCTGAGCGCGACCGATCATCTCCTGGAGCTCGTAGATGCGGCCGTCCAGAAGTCCGACTTCCTCTTTCGCCTGCTCGTACTCGGGGTTGTCCTCGATGTCGCCAGGCTGAAACGCTTCCTTCAATCGCTCGCCGGCTTCGGCGCGCCGTTTCAGCGCAACATCGAGGTCGCGCTTGAGCTTCTCGAGCCCCTCGGGCGTCAGCAAAACAGGTTCGGTTAGATCCATTCCCAAGCCTTAACTGAATAATAGCCCGGCGTATGGACCCCTCCGATCTCAGGGCCGAGCTCGCCGAACGGCTGGCGAATAGTACGCCAATCGATGCTGAAACGTTCAACGCGGCCTGCTTCATGCTGACCCGCGCGCTCGAGCAGCTGGAGCTCAGTGTGCCCGACGCTGCGCCTCTGGTGCGCCGGCTGCTGCGGGTGGCCGGTCGCGTCGTGATCGACACGGGAATGCCGGATTCGTCATCGGACACCTGGCCCAACACGAGGGAGATGGCGCTGCAGTGGATCGACGAAGCGCTGCGGGCTCTCGGCTACGAGGCGCGCCCGGCCGAACCCGCTTAGTTGATCAGCCGCGCGGCCGGCGGGGCCGGCGAGTAGTTCGGGTTGAAGTCGATCCCGGCGTTCGCGCTACCTGTGACCTTGGCCGCGTATGCGATCACCTGGCCGGCCAGGGGCGAGGTGTCGGAGCCGAGGATGTCCCAGCTCGCCGTCGGCGAGTAGATGGTTCCGATGTACTGCGTGAAAGCATTGCCGTTGAGCTTCTGGTAAGAGCAGGTGCTGCCGGGCTGCTGGTAGATGATGATCCAGTTGTACTGCTCGCCCGAGAACACGTGGGTCGAGCCGTTGCCGTTCTGGTCGAGGCAGTTGTTGCCGGCGGGAAACCAGAACTGCACGGCTCCCGGCGTGACCTTGGAGTTGGCGCAGGGCGCGTTGACATCGCCCGTCCCGGAGGCCGGTGTGATCTGGCAGTAGTTCTCATTGGCGACGTCGCCACCGTTGTACGGCGACCATTCGAGCGACATCGCGTTGTTGTCCTGGGGAACCGTGGCCGCGGGCGGGCAGTTGGCGAAGCACTGCGGCGTGATCTCGGGCGCGGGCGGCCGGCACTGGGTGCCGCGGCTCTGCGCATCGCAGGTGAACGTCGCCGTGATGTTGTTGGCGGCGATCTTGCATACCGAGACTGTCACGACCGGGCAGATCCACCCGCCCCGTCCAAGGAGAAGCGTCCCTGTGTACGGCCCGACTCCGACCGCCGGCGGTCCGCCACCGTCTGTCCAACCGGGTGCCAGGTAAGTCCCGACGAACGAGAAGTTGTTGCCGTTGCCGCCGGGGTAGGTCTCGCATCCAGACGGGTCGACGTACACGTTGTAGTACTGGGCGCCGGGTGCGTTCTGGGTGATGTTGACGTTGATGCCGGTGTCGTTCGAGTCCAGGTTGCTGGCTTGAACGCACGCTGAGGGCGCGCTCTCCCGGCGGCAGCCGGCCCCACCGAAGCAGGAGTTCCCAGCTACGGTCGGGTCGACGAAGCGGTCATAACGGACCGACGTGAGCTCAACACCCCAGTTGCCGCCGCTGCCGTTGTGCTTCAGTCCGTTGCCCACTGGCACCACGGCCACGGACACGTTGAAGCTTCCATCGCATCCGCCCCAGAACGAAGAGGTGGGCCCGTTCGTCGAGCCTGGCTTGCTCCAGAGCACCTCGCCGGGCGGCTTGAGCTCGTTCGAGGTCATCCCACCGTGGGACGTATAGCCGCCGTTCCAGGTGTAGACACCCGCGTCGAGGAAGTAGCACGTTCCGCCGTTGATCGACCAGTTGTTGTACGTCCCAGGCGTCATCTCCACGTAACCGCCACGGTTGAACGTGGCTCCGCCCAGGCCGTAGTAGGCCTGTGACGTCGCGGTGTAACCCGGGTCGGGCAGGGTGGGCGCGGGCACGACCGGGTTCCCGATCGTGTCACCTCCGTTGCACCCGAGAGGGCCCGGCGGGTAGGGGATGAAGCCTGGCGTCGAGTTGTAGCAGTAGTACTGCGCCGCGTTGCAGTTGGAACCGGCCTGTCCGTAGCAGTTGCCGGCAAGGTGCAGGTTGGCGTCGACGCACGCCGTCCCGTTCGTGTAAGCGTCGCCCAGGATCGTCAGTGTGCCGGCCCCCTGGAGCTGCGTCGCGCAAGCGTTGGGGCTCAACGTCAGAAGGGCAGGCGTCTGCCGCTGGTTGCCGACGATGGAGGTCGCCGTGGCGCTGATCCCGACCGCGGGCGAGCCGCCGAAGATCTGGATGAACGCCAGGGGCAGGTTGTGATTCGTCGTGTAGGAGAACTGATAGCCGTTGAACTGCGTGTTCGTTGCGGTGATATCCAGCGTGTAGCCGCCTGCGAAGGTGTCGTGCCAGCTGTCTTGCGGCAGGTTGTTGTTGGGCGGGACGCCGACGGTGGTCGACGTGTGGCTGCTGGACGAGAGTCCCGAGTAGATGCGCAGGTTGGCTTCGTACACCGCCACCGACTGCGGGATGACGGTGTTGACAAGGTCGTTGTAGTCGGGATAGTTGTCGTACCAGTCGCCCGCGGCAAGAGCTGCAGCGTCGACCGCGGTCTGCTGGTCGCGACGGTCGACATAGGCGCGGCCGGAGTCGATCGCGAGGCCGAGCATGCCGAACAGCACGAGGATCAGCAGCGCGATCAAGACGATCGCCTGGCCCTCCTGCAGGCTCCGCTTCGGAGACTTAGTTCGAATATTCGGCACGGTAAATCGCATATGCGGTGATGACGATGTTGTTGCCGACAACTTGCTGGATGATCGGAGTGACAGGCTGGAACGTGTACCAGAGCGTCACCTTGATGGCCTCATTGCCCACGGCGGGTGTGACGACGTTGCAGCCCGCGCCGAGGTTGGGCGGCGGGTAGGTGCCCAATCCACCGCGAGGACCGTTGGGTGTTCCGTTGCCGGCTTGGCTGGGATCGGTGATGAAGATCCAGCCCGTGTTGGCCGCAGGGAGCGAGGGTGACCCCAGCGCGACGCCGTTGTTGGGCAGGGGACCGTTGGGGCACGCGGGGTTGTTGGCCAGGTTCATGATCACGGCGTGGCCTGTGATCGCGGTGGCCACGTCGCTGTCGGTTGGCCACGTATGCGTCGCGCCGTTGGGGTCGACGAAGTAAGAGGCCCGGACCGCGACACGCGCACCTTCGTTGGCCGCCTGCTGCAAAGTTATGTAGAGGTAGAGCGCTCGTCCGAAGTCGATGATCCCGAAGGTGAGCAGCAGGATGATCGGTGCGATGATCGCGAACTCGGTCAGGCCCTGCGACCGCTGGCTTCGGGAATACGACGCAGCTTTCTCTTTCATGGTTTGCCCTGAATGGTGAAGTGCTCGTTGTAGGCGAGATTGAGGGTGTTGCCGAAAATGCTCTGGATGAACGGCGTGATGAGTTGGAACCTCATCAGGATCTGGACGTTGATGTCGCCGAGTCGCCAAGCGTTGTCGGTTGGAGCGACCAGGTTCGTGCCCGATTGCGAACCCCCTGGCGTCGTGTAGCAGGCGTAGACGTAGGCGGTCTGCGCGGTCACCGGATAGGCCGCCGCCGGATAGGGCTTGTCCCCCGACGCGTTGCTGTCGGAGGGAACCAGGCAGCCGGCGGTGGGGATGAATGTCACCTGGGCATTGGTGAAGCCGGCCCCGGTGAGAGCCAGCTGGACGGTGCTGGCGATCTCGGAATCCTTGAGATAGAGGTTGGCTCTGGCCGCGGTGTTGAACCAGGCGGCGTGACGCGCGCCCTCTCTTGCCGCACCCTGGAGGGCGACGGAATAGTAGAAGGCGCGCGAGAGGTCGATCAGACCCATCGCAAGGAGCAGCAGGACCGTCGAGGAGATCGCGAACTCGACCAGCGACTGCCCGCGCTGCTTTCGGCGGTACTCGCCGGTTCTACCTTCAGGCACTTTGGCCACGACATTTAAGCAATCGGGAAGCCATTCTGTTGGCGCTAACGAGGAAAAAGCTGTTTTCGTTCGTGAAAAGGGCAAGGAATCTGTAATTGCCCATCCCGGCGCGGCGGCGGCGGCCCTAGCTGATCAGCAGGTGGGCCGGGTTTCCCTTGAGGCCGACGGCGAAGGTCAGGGTGTCGGTCGAGGTGACGTTGGTGGTGATCTGATAGCGCAGCGACCACCACCAGTTGTTCGGGTTGGCGCCTGGGTTGTAGCCGCCCGGAATCGGGATCTCGAAGCGGAGCCAGTGGCCGTTGAAGTTCAACGAGCCGCCCGAGGTCGCCCGGACGGTGGCGGTCTGCGGCTGGCCCGTCTGCGCCAGACAGGGCACTGGCGGGTTGGTCAGGCCGCCGGAGCCTGTGCAGTTGACTGCGGGGCCGCTGTTGGTCCGCGTCAGACCCACGTCCCAAACATGGATCACGCTCGGTGCGGCCACCGTGACGACGGCGCCGTTGTTGTCGAGGATGAACAGGTCGACACTTCCGCCACCGGAGATGTCGCCGGGGTCGTAGACGTCAAGCGTCACCGTCTGTCCGGCGTAGTCGGGTGGAACCTTGAACATGGGGACGTCGAAGTGACCGCCCGCGGCGACTGCGACCGGCGTGTAGACCGCCATGTCGTCCCAGGCGCCGAGCGAGCAGCCCGAGCACGAGCCCGATCCGCCCATGAACCCGTTCTGGTCGACGACCCGGACTGCGTAGCCCTTGTGCGCCTGGCCGCCTGAGCTGCCGCCGTTGGTTGGTGGGTTGGTGCCGTCAAACCCGAGCGTGTCGACCCGCAGTCGGTACTGGCCGGGCGGCAGCAGGCCCCCGGCGGGAGTGACCAGGCGCTGGAAGGTCCCGCCGTCACCCGCACCGGTGTAGTTCGTGACGTCGACCCATGCGTGGTACGTCTGCATGTTGATGGGGTTGCCGTTGGCATCCCACTGCTGCGTGATGTAGCTGCCAAGGCTGTTGATCGGGTTGTAGTTCTTCGCCGGAGCGCACCCTCCGCTGCAGTTGGCGGGCGTTTGGTAGTAGCCGGTCGCGTCGATCGGGTAGACCTTGACCTTGCTGATCTCCTGGTCGCTCGCGCGGATGAAAGGAGTGTTCACGACGTACACCGCGTACTCCATGGTCGAGTACAGGTTCTGCTGGGCTCCGCTGTAGCCGTTGAGGTCCATCGAATCCTCTTCGTGGAGGTAGTAGCTCTGGCCTGCGCTGCACTGGTCGAGCTGCTTGTTCCCGGGCAGCTTGATGTGGTTGTCGCAGTTGTTGTGATAGGTGGGACCCGCGCCGGCCCATGACTCCGACGCCGGCAGCGCGCCGCCGCGGCCGCCGCCGGATCTGGTCGGGCAGTACGCGGTTCCGTTGACATCTTGGCCGGTGCTGGTGCAGTTGTCCGGCGCGAAGATCGCGTTGTAGACCTGGATGTAGCCGCCGTTCGGCAGGTTGACCAGGTAGTTGTAGCCGCCGCGATTCGGAAGCGAGGGATCCACAGTGTCGCTGCCCTGAGTGCTGCTGATGGCATGCACGTCGTTCGACACGCCGGCCGACCCGCCGGCCGGGTTGGGGGTGAAGGCATCTCCCTGCACCCGGTCGGTCGACCAACCCTCGGTGCGCATGAAGAAGTAGCTGTTGCCGCCGGTGCCGAGCTGCGAGGTGACGGACCCCGTCTGAGTGCCGGGCTGTCCCAGCGAAAGCGGAGGGAGATAGGTCGCGATCGCGGTGCGTGCAACCTTGAAGCTTGGGACGCCGAACATGCCCATGAAGAATGTCCCCACGTCGCGCGTCACCGTGACCAGCAGCTTGTTGTCGTAGCCGGCAACCGGTGAGGTGGTCACGACGACGCCACCCGGACCCGACGCTGTGCAGGTCCCTCCGGAGCACGATATCGGGCCGTTGGCGTCGAAGCCGTTCTTGCGCGCTTCGACCAGCGCGCGGTCAGTCGCATCGTTGCCCGAGCCGGCGGGGATCGCCTGCGAGGGCGTGAACTGCCCCGGCATGAACACCACACCCGAAAGGGCGGCCGCTCCCGCCGCTCGCTCGGCGAGGTTGTTGTAGTAGTAGCCGATACCTCCATCCACGGCGAGGCCGATCAGGCCGATGAGCACCACTAGCATGAAGGCGATGATCACGACCGCCTGCCCCGACTGCTTGCGCAATTGCGAGCTTGCGTGCGTCACGTCAGACCAGCACCGGCGCGGCTTTGTACACCGCATGCTCGTTGAGGTTGATCGTGAATCCCAGTACCCCTGTCGGGGGCGTGTACGTCCAGTCGAGGCGAACGCCGATCGACGTCTCGGCCGGCGGGATCTGGTTGCGCGCCGTCAGTGGAAAACCGGAGTGAAGTGTGTTGCCGCTCGCGTCGAACTGGTCGTATGGATCGGTGGCGGCGTTGAAGTCGCCGCCAGAGCTCGACGGGCTGTAGATCGTGATCGTCCTGAGGGTCGAATAGTTCATCGACCCGGCGACGGCCAGCACGTTGCGAACGATGTCTTGATCGACTTGGGCGGTGGTGAGCAGAGGATTGGTGATCGTTCCGCCGATCTCCGCGGCGAGGCGCGCTCCCTGCCTGCATGCGCTTCCCGCGACCACCTTGTCCGAGATCATCACTGCGGTGTTGAAGACCCCGAAGAGCATGAAGATCAGGACCGGGGACGCCACCGCCAGCTCGATCAGGGACTGGCCCGTCTGCGACTTCCGACCCCTCGCCACCATCAGTAGGTCTGCGGCTCAAGCCGGATATCGAAGGTCTGGCTCAGATTGATCGCGGTCGGTGCGATGAAGATGCCTGTCTTCCACTTGTACTTGTACTGGAGCGTGACGCCGAGAAAATCGCTCTGGCCGTTGGTCACGTTCCGACTGCTGGGGGGCCACATCACCGCACCGATGGGTGTTCCGTCAAGCTGGTAGCGGTTGTAATGAAGCGCGTCCACCAACAGCGCACCGTTGCCCTGTTCGATCAGGTGGTAGATGTCGATTTCGGTCACCTGGGCAAGGGTCGTGGTGCCGATTGCGGTGCGCTGGAGCTGTTGAATCGAAATCGCATCGGCGTTGGCCGCATTGCCCGACTCTGATTCCTGTCGAGCAATCTCGCCGGCCCCGAAGCGCGCCGATCCCACCACGAACAGCAGCAGGCCGCTCTCGACGATGCCCAGGAGAAGGAAAAACAGGATAGGTGCGACGATCGCGAACTCGGTCATGGCTTGAGCCCGCGACCCTTCTCGGCGGCGCGTTAAGTTCTTTTTCAATATGCCCGCAACCCCTCGCTCGACTTAACGTGGAGCGGATTCACCGATTGCGATGAATTTGCATTCTTAGGGGTCATCACTGGGCCTCGCTTAAAAAAGCCATCAGCCTCCACGGCTCCGCGACCGGTGACGACCGCGGGATCGAGTTCGATCCCGGCGGTGGTTGGCGCGCTAGGCCGTGCCGTCCAGGATCGGAGCCTCGAGCTGAACCTGCCTGACATCGCGCTGCCCGCGGTCAGTGTTGCGCCGGAAGTCGTCGCCGTTTCTTGAGCTGACCTTTCGTACCAGGCGCGCCCGGCGCTGTTCGAGCTCGAGCGCCGCCTCCGGCATCCGCCGCTGTGCGTCCTCGACCACAGACAGTGCCTTTTGTGGATCGCGACGGCGCCATTCCAGGAGACGCGCCCGCGCCACCGATACCCGAACGTCATCGCGGGCGCTCGACTCGAGCCAGTCGAGCAACGCGTCGGCGCTTGTGATCGAGCCCTTTCGGACCAGGCGCCGAGTGAGTAGAAGGCCCGCAGTCGCCGCGGCCTCTCCACTCGCGAATGCTGTTGCGTTACGCAGCGCGCGCCATCCGTCGGCCCGCGCGCCTCGTCGCCAGCGGTGTCGGCCCAACGCGAGCCAATCGTCCGCGTCCATGTCGATGTCTCCGCCCTGGAGGCGTCGCAACAGTCGCGAGTGCAGATGGACGAGGCTCATGACGTCCAGCCGGTTGTGCTCGAGCGCGGCCTCGAGAAAATCTCGCGCGCCGGCGCGCAGGTAGTCGAAGTAAGCGTCCGGGACAAGCGCGCTCGGCAGCGGATCGTCGCGCTCATATCCGAGCACGCGCTGTTCCACGTAGCGCAGCGTGCAAGTCTCCAGGCGATGTCGGTACAGCGCGCGGACCAGAGTCAGGAGGTCGACATGCGCTGAGTGCGTGAACTCGCCCGGCATTCGAGCCATCACCCATCGAGTGCGCAGCACCGGAAGGTCGAACGAGCCGCCGTTGAAAGTGGCGACGCCAGTCGCCGCAACCAATTCGTCGTGCAGAGCCAGCAGGAAGGCCGACTCCATCCCCGGCTCGGGCAGAAAGAATTGAGCGACGCGAAGACCGCATTCCTGCGGTGTCGCGATTGCCGCGGCGAAAACGTAGGTGCCCGCGCCGCCGGTCAAGCCGGTGGTCTCGGTATCGAGATACGCGATTGTGCCGGGGTCGGGATCCAACCGCGGCAGCGCGAGCACCTCCTGGCGAACCGCCGCCGTCCCGTACGGAGTCATCACCTCGTCGAACCCTCGCGGAAGCTCGTAGCTCCGCTGTGGTCGAGGACGTGGTGGCGCGCCTAGACGGGTAAGGCGCTCGCGGAGCGGGGAGGCCTGCGCCGGGCGCGTGGGCGGAGCTTCGGCGTCCAGCGCCCCGAAGCCTTCGGCTTGGGGACCCCGAAGGTTCGTTGCCGCCTGCGCTGCTCGCACACGCATCGACGGATGCGCTTAGCTGCGCTGCTCGGCGGCGCCTAGCAGCTCACGCACCTGGGCCGCCGAATCTCTCGCCCCTGTCCCGGCGCCGGCCTCCAGGAGTCGCAGACACGCGTCTTTAGCTCCTTCGACGAGATGCAGCGGTCCGACGCACGACGGACATCCCGCGGCGCAAGGGCAATCGCGGACAAGCGCAGACGCGTCGTCGAGGAGCTCGCAATGGAGCTCATGAAGACGGGCGGCAAAGCCGACGCCGCCTGGGTAGACCTCGTACACCGTGACGGTCGGAAGCTGTGTCGTGATGGACCGGACCTCGGCCACCGACCCGAGGTCTCGCGGGTCACACATCAACCTCAGGCTCGCAACGTGGCGCAGCGAATGCGCCATCCCCTGCAGGCCTGCTTCCAACGTTTCCTTGCCGAGCGTCCGCCACAGGCCTTCGTCGACCGTGATCCAGTAGCCGGTCGTGTGCAGCGTCTGCTCGGGAAGATGGATCGGTCCGGCGCCGATGTTCTCGTGGGTGTGAAAGCGGATCTTTTTGAACATCGACGCGAGGCTGGTGATTTTCACCTCACCGTGACTGCGCGAGAGCGGGTCGCCATGCGGTCCGTCGAATGTGTCGAGCACCTGCACGGTCACCGATGCGAGCGCGTCGGTGTAGTAGTCGACGTCGACCGGTCGCACATATGCCTTCTTCTCGGACCAGTCGAGCCGGTCGACGTGGTACTGGGCGCCCTCGTGCAGATAGACCGCCTCTTCGTGCAGCAGCACCGGCGCAGTGAACTGGTCCATCTCGCCGATCACCTGAGGGCGAGGCTGCGAGGTGTCGATGATGACGACGTTGTCGGCGAGTATCCGGCGCAGGTGCACCTCCTCGGCCGGAAAAGCCTGCCGGCTCCAGAACCACCGGCCCGCCGAACGTGTCGCCGAACCGTCCTCTTCGAAAAGATGCAGCAGCTCCTGAACGTCAGCCCCGCCCAGACGCTCGTCATCCAGGAACGGAAGCTCGAACAGTCCAGCTTGAAGATGCGCGGCGAGGAGCAGCAGATTGTCCGGGTCGATGAGGCCTTCTTCGGGAGCGGTGCCGAGGAAATATTCGGGGTGGCGAACGATGAACTGGTCGAGCGGTGAGCTGGACGCCACAAAGACACCGACGGATCCCGACCTACGCCCCGCGCGGCCCAGCTGCTGCCACGTCGAAGCGATGGTGCCCGGGTAACCGACCAGCACCGCGCACTGCAGGGTCCCGATGTCGATCCCCAGCTCCAGCGCGTTGGTGCTCACCACCCCGGTGATGTCTCCATTGCGCAGTCCGGCTTCGATCTCTCGGCGATGCAGCGGCAGGTAGCCCGCGCGGTAGCCGCGGACGCGCCGCGACGAGTCAAGTCGCGGATCGAGGTCTTGCCGGAGATAGCTGAGCATCACCTCGACCTGCAGGCGGCTGCGGCAGAAGACGATTGTCTGCACCCCGGCCCGAATCCAGGGCGCGGCGACTCGACGCGCCTCGAGCATCGAGCTGCGACGAACGCCCAGGTCTCGATTGAGGAGCGGCGGGTTGTAAAAGACCAGGCGCCTCTCGCCGCGCGGCGCGCCACTACGGTCGACCAGCGCGATGTTGTCTTCCTCGAGGAGGCGCTGCGCCAGCTCGAGTGGGTTGCGGATCGTCGCCGATGCACAGATGAAAGTCGGGTTCGAGCCGTAGAAGTTGCAGATCCGCTTCAGCCGGCGGATGACGTTCGCCACCTGGCTCCCGAAGAGACCTCGATAGGTGTGCAGCTCGTCGATGACGACGAACTCGAGGCTCGAAAAGAGCCGCCGCCAACGCGTGTGATGGGGCAGCAGCCCGGTATGGAGCATGTCTGGATTCGTCATCACGATGTGGCCGCCTTCGCGGATGGCGGTGCGCCTGCCAGGAGGCGTGTCGCCGTCATAGGTGTCGACGCGAACGTCGATCGGCAGGCCCGATTTCAGCGCCCCGAGCTCTGCCAGCTGGTCCTGCGCCAGGGCTTTGGTCGGATATACATATAGGGCGCGCTTTTCGGGGTTCTCCAGAAGTCGCTGGAGGATGGGAAGGTTGTAACAGAGCGTTTTTCCGCTTGCGGTGGGCGTGACGACCACCAGGTGCCGCCCGCGACGGACCGCTTCGTACGCCTCGGCCTGGTGCGAGTAAAGCCGCTGGACGCCGCGACCGGCGAGGGCGGCGACAAGCTCGGGGCGGAGATCGGCGGGTAGAGGCACGAAATCGGCGGCGGTTGCCGGAATCAGGTGATCCAGCGTTATCTCACCTGAAAACTCGGCGGGGTCGAACCGAGGCATCAGGATGCGATCGGACATGTGTTCGGGGAGGTTAGACGAACATTCGTTTGCAGTCAAGTGAGCTGGAGGGGGCTGAGCCCGCCGCCAGGCAGGCCGAGACAGAGCGCTACGAGCCGGGCTCGGACGCGGATTTCGAGCGGCTCTACCGAAACACCTACCGCAGGATCGTCGGCACCCTGATCACGATCGTGCGCGACGTGTCGACGGCCGAAGACTGCGCCCAGGAGACCTACGAGCGCGCGTATCGAGGTTGGGCCAAGTGGCGGCCTGACGCCCCCGTGGAGGCCTGGCTGCACCGCATCGCGATCAACGTGGCTATCTCAGACCGGCGGTACCAGCGGCTTCGCCAGGCCGGCGAGGTGATCCGAAGGCTGGGCCGGCCCGCCCCGGGGGCCGATCCGGCCGTCGTCGCGGAGCGCTCGGTGATGGTTCAGGCCCTTAAGAAGCTTCCCCCCAAACAGGCGGCTGCACTTGTCCTGCGCCATTACCACGGCTACACCAACCGCGAGATTGCGGCAGCGCTGGACGTCCCCGAACAGACGGTCGCCTCACGGCTGGCCGCGGCGCGCAAGCACCTACAGGTCGTGCTGGGTAGTTAGTCGGGGAAGCAAGAATGGTTGGCGGCAGCCTGGTCGGCGTTATGGCTTCTTACAGATGAGCGAACTCGAGCGCGAGCTGGAGCAGGAGCTGCACCGGGTCCTCGACGCCGTCGCGGCCCGGCCTATTCCGCTGCGTCGGGCGGTGCATCCGCGCGTCGGTCTCAGGGCCCTGGTAGGCGGCGCCGGCGCAGCGCTGGCGGTCAAGGTGCTGACAGGGGTTGCCGTCGCAGCCGCCGCGGTGACGGTGGCGGGCGCGGCGACGACCGGCAGCTTGAACCCGGCCGTCTGGGGCCAGGCGGTCTCGGACCAGGTGGTCAAATGCAAGCAGCAGGTCGCGAACAGCAGCCAGCACGGCATCGGTGATTGCGTCAGCTCGTTTGCCAGCCAGCACGGGGCGGCCGTGTCCAGCGCCGCTCGCCACAACGGCAACGGGAACCCCAATGGGAATGGCCAGGCCAACGGAAACGGAAGCTCGAACGGCAATGGCAATGCCAACGGGCACAGCAAGGACAAGAGCAAAGACCACACCGCACCTCCCAAGACCTCATCGACTTCGATCCCGACTTTCGATCCGGAACCGATCGACCAGGTGAACACCCATCCACCGGTGACGATCTCCCCGGAGCCCTAGCGGGAGGTCGGTTCAACCAGACCCCTTCCTCTCGTGGGGCCGGGCCGAAAGGTTCGGCTCCTTACTTTTCTATGGACCTGTCGGATACCTCGACGCCAAGTGCCTTTAGCTCTTGCCGGAGCTGATCCGACCTCGCGAAGTCTCTTTCCGCTCGTGCCTTCTCCCGCTCAGCGATCAGCTGCTCGGCGCCGGCCGGCACGGCTCGCTCGAAGCCGGTCCGCCCCAGGTCGAGACCGAGGACGTTGTCCCAATGTCTGAGCAAGGCAGACTTGACCGATCGCGGGACTGCGGAGTGGACAAGCTCGGCCACGAGCGCCATCACCCGCGGAAAGTCGAGGTCATCCGCGATCGCGTCGCGGAATCGGGAGCCCCACTCCCCCGGTGTGGATTGCATCTCATCGGCTCCATCTTGAGACCAATCGGCGGCGTGCTCGCGCAGGTGCCGCAGAGCCTTATCGGCCCCTGCCAGGCCTTCGACGCTGAAGTTCAGCGGCGACCGGTACTTGGCCTGCAGCGCGAGATAGCGGAAGGCCAGCGGGTCATGGCCCTGCTCCTCGATCTCGGTGACGCGCAGGAAGTTTCCCGCAGACTTCGCCATCCGCGCGCCCGAAAGCATGAGCAGACCCCCGTGCATCCAGGCACCGACGACACGGTGCCCCGTCACCGCCTCCGACTGCGCGATCTCGGCCTCATGGTGCGGGAAGACGTTGTCCGCGCCGCCGGTGTGGATGTCGAATCGCTCGCCGAGGAGCGACATCGACATCGCCGAGCACTCGATGTGCCAGCCCGGATATCCCGGTCCCCACGGACTCGGCCAGACCTGCAGCCGGTGCTCGCCGGCCGCCTTCCAGAGCGTGAAGTCGCCGGGATGGAGCTTGCGTGGGTCAGGCTCGCCGCGCGCGCCCGCGATCAGCTTCTCTGTCGAGTTGCGCGAGAGCCGCCCGTACGGCGGGAAGCTGGCGATGTCGAAGTAGACGGTCCCATCGACCTCGTAGGCGTTGCGCTTCTCGAGCAGCGCCGCGATCAGCTCGATCATTTGCGGGATGTACTGCGTCGCACGCGGGTACGTGTCCGCTGGCCGGATGTTGAGCTTCCGGACGTCGTCCATGAACGCCGCGGTGTAGTGCGCCGCGATGTCCTCTGGTGATCTGTTCTCCAGCCGCGCCGCCACCAGCATCTTGTCTTCGCCGCGGTCGAAGGTGTCGTCGGTCAGGTGACCGACGTCGGTGATGTTCATCACCTGCTGCGTTTGGTAACCGAGGTACTCGAGACTTCGGCGGAGCAGGTCGGGGAGCATGAAGGTGCGCAGGTTGCCGATATGGACGTACCGGTACACGGTGGGCCCGCACGAGTAGATACGCACGACGCCCTCGCCAAGCGGGCGCAGCTCCTCCTTCTTTCGCGTCAACGTGTTGTAGAGGCGAACCGAGGGCTGGCTCATGCCATCTCTATCCTCTCAATTGATGCGTGCGGTTCGTCTCGACGGCGGGTCCCTGTCAGCCGGCGACATTAAAGGACGCGTGCTGGTCCACGACCTCGGCCCCGACCTGCGCAAGGGGACGATCCTCGGCGAGGATCATCTCGACCGGGCACGACAGTTCGGCGAGATCCACGTCGTGGAGCTGGAGGCCGGCGATCTGCACGAGGACGAGGCCGCCCGCCGGCTGGCAGCGGCGCTGGCTGCGCCAGGCTTGAAGGCGACCCCGCCCGTCCAGAGCCAGGCCCGACTGCTGGCGCGCCGGCGAGGCCTGGTCAGGGTTCGCAGCGAGGTCGTCGATGCGATCAACGCGCTCGGCTCGGTCTCGGTCTTCACGCTCATGGACGGCCAGGCAGTTGGCGATGGCGAAGAGGTCGCCGGCTGCAAGGTGACGCCTGTCGCCGTCCCCGGCCGGTTGATCGAGGAGGCCGAGCGCATCTGCCTCGAGCGGGGACCCGTGATCGAGCTTCTCCCTTTCCGGCCGTTGAAGACTTTCGTCGTCGCCACCGAACGCCTGAAGCCAAAAGCCCGCGACCTGTTCAGGTCGGCCGTCACCGCCAAGCTCGGTTGGTACGGCGCCGACCTGCTCGCGGTGCGTGAGGTGGCGCGGACCGGCGAAGCGGTCGCCGCGGCCTACCGCGAGGCGATCGCCGGCGGCGCGGACCTGGTCCTGTTCGCCGGCGCCTCCGCGATCGATCCGCTCGATCCCGCCTACGCGGAGCTCAACCACGCCGGCGGCGAGCTGCTGCAGCTCGGGGCCCCGATGCATCCGGGCAGCATGCTGTGGCTGGGCCGGCTGGGCAAGGCCGCCGTGGTCGGCGTCGCTTCTTGCGCGGGTTTCGGACGCAACAGCTCGCTCGACCTTCTGCTGCCGTTCGTCTTCGCCTACGGCCGGGCCGACGCCGGCGATCTGCGGCGCCTGGGTCACGGCGGCCTGATCGAAGCGGCGGCAGGGAGACGCTTCCCGCCTTACACCTGACCTATGCGTGGCATTGACAGGTCCGGCCAATCGTCCTCGTTCATTGCAGCGAGGAATCCATCCACTCGTGCGACAAGGGGCGCCAGGCGCAGTCCTCGGTGACTGGGCAGGTACGGGCGGAGATAGTCCGTCCCGCTGCGCCACTTGTTGACCGCGCCGCGGCGGTTGTGCCGTGTGTAGTGCAGGCAGCCCGCCGCAACCTGGATCAAACCCTTGTAGAACCCGGAGTCGGGACCCTTGCGGTCAGGCGTCCAATCCCTCTCCCACACCTCGTGGGCGTCCCAGTAGCGACCGTTGTTAAAAAGGTCGACTCCCTCCGTCAACAAGTCGGTCATCGTGATAATCGGTTCATGGACGAGGCTCGTTCGGAATACTCGCGTGTCAACTTATCGAGCGATCCCATCTATCGTTACCTTCGCATCACCAAAGGCGGCGCCGGGGGAGTCGCCGGGCAGGCGGCGGAGCAGGACCTGGTCGATGCCGCTTGGCTGCAGCGCCTGCGCCGGATCCACCAGCTGCAGAGCGCGTGGTGGGTGTTCGCGACCGCGGAGCACTCGCGCTTCCAGCACGCGCTCGGCGCCATGCACCTCGCCGGCGAGTGGACGCAGCACCTTTACCGGTCGCTCAGGGTGGCAATGGGCGATGTGCCGTCGCCTCAGCTCGTGGAGGAGACGATGCGCATCGCGGGGCTGCTTCACGACGTGGGCCACGGGCCGTTCGGCCACTTCTTCGACGAGAACTACCTGGACACGTGGGACCTCGACCACGAGATGATCGGACGCGAGCTGATCACAGGTCCGCTCGCGGACCTGGTGGCTGAGCTCGGGGCGTCGCCCACCGCCGACTTCGAGCGCGGCGAACGGATTGACCCGCGGTGGGTCGCCTTTCTCATCTCGTCGCGCGAGCTGGAGGGATTCCAGCCGCCGCCCTGGCTCGTCGCATTGCGGCCGGCCCTGATCGGCGCGTACTCGGCCGACAACATGGATTACGTCCCGCGCGATTCCTATATATGTGGCGTGTCGGCCGGTCCGGTCGACGTGCAGCGGATCATCCATTACTCCTTCATCTCGGAACGCGGCCTCACTCTCCATGCCCACGCCGCCGAAGCGCTCTACATGTTCCTCAACTCGCGTCTCTACCTCTATCACCAGGTCTATTTCCACCGCACCGTCCGGCGGATCGACCTCCAGCTTCGCGAGGTGTTCCGGCCGACCCTCGAGGTCTTGCTGGGAGGGAACCCGCTCGAGCGGCTGGATCGCTACCTCGGGCTCACCGAGTGGTCGCTGCTGTCGGACGTCGATCGTTGGGCAAAGGGCGACGGAGATGCCCAGCACCGCGAGCTGGGCCAGGCATGGGCGGCCGTGGTCGCACGCAAGCTCAAGTGGAGGCTGATCTACCAGGGCCATACCGATGCGCGCGACGTTCCCAGCGCCGCCCTGAGCGTGACGCGCGAGCAGTTCGCACGCCAGCTTCGCGAACGCCTGCCTTCGAAGCTCCACGACATCGAGTTCGAGGTCGACGTGGCGGCCCAGGAATCGCGTGCGTTCAACCCGATGACCGAAACGGCGGACATCCTCTTCTACGAGCCGCTGGAGGACAGCTACCGGCAGAGCCGCGTGCTCGACCTCTTCAAGCGACTCCCTGTCCGGATGGCGCTGTTTCGAATCTTTGCGCGTGACGAAACCAACAGGCACGAGCTGATTCGGGCCGCGAACGAGGTGCTGGGGCTGACCGGCTAGAAGTCGTCGTCGCCGGAGCCGAAATCGTCGTCCCCGCGTCCGAAGGTGTCATCACCACCGAAGTCGTCGTCCCCGCCGTCACTTTCGCTTTCACCTGAGCTGATGGTGGCGAATGACGAGACGAGCCGGCGAAGCGAATGCTTGCCGCAATGCGGGCACGCCGGATCCGGTGAGGAGTAGCTGGAGAGCAGCGCCGTGGAACGCTTGCCGCATTCCTCACACCGGTATTCGTAAATCGGCACGAATACGATTATCAGCGTGATCCCGATCGAACGCATTCGCGCGGCCGCCGAGAGTGCCCGCCCGCACGTCTTGCGCTCGCCGCTCGTTCCGGTCGAGGGCGCGCTCCTAAAGTTGGAGTGCCTGCAGCCCACCGGGAGCTTCAAGGTGCGCGGCTTTTTCGCCGCCGCGCTGGCTCTCCCTCCGGAGCGGCTTCGCCGGGGTCTGATCACCGTCAGCGCCGGCAACGCGGCCCAGGCCTGCGCCTACGTCGCGCGCCAGCTCGATGTGCCCTGTCGCGTGTTCATGTACGACACCGCGCCCCCGCCCAAGCTCGCCGGCGTCAAGCGGTGGGGCGCCACGCCGATCCTTCTGCCCCGGGACGAGCTGCTGCAGTGGATGGCCGCCGAAGGTTGGCACAAAGAGCCCGAGTCCTTCATCCATCCCTTCGCGGACGATGAGGTGATGGCGGGCCACGGCGGGCTCGGGCTCGAGCTGCTGGAGGACCTGCCTGACCTGGCGCGGGTCCTGGTGCCGGTGGGCGGGGGCGGGCTGGTGAGTGGAATCGCCTCCGCACTCAAAGGATCGCGGCCGGAGATCGAGGTGGTCGGCGTGCAGTCGGATGGCTACCCGCTGTGGATTCGAAGCTTCGAGGCGGGAGGCCCCGTCTCCATCCAGCCGGACACCATCGCCGACGGCACGACCGCACCATTCGACGCACGAATGTTCGAGCTGCTCAAGGAGTGCGTCGACCGCTGGCTGATGGTGCCTGAGCCGCGTCTGAGGGCCGCCGTGCCGGAGCTCGCCTCGGCCGCGAAGGTGGTGGCCGAAGGTGCGGGGGCGCTTGCCTATGCGGCGCTCGAACAGCTGGAGCCGGGACCGACCACCGTCGCCGTCGTCAGCGGCGGCAACATCGACCCGAAGCTGCTGGCTGCCTTTCTCAACTGACCCTTCGCATAGCCCATGGGCCCCGCCTGACCAGCGCGACCAGCATCGAGACAAACAGCGCCGCGTCGACAACTCCGGAGATGTATGCGACGACACGTGTCCATTGCGGAGGGCGGACCGCCTGTGCCGCACTCAGGGCCCCGCCCGCCGCCAGGTCGATGAGGTTGTAAACGAACCCGAGCATTCCGAATCCGACCAGGACCAGGATCGCGTAGTAAGCCCACACCCACCGCTTCCATGCGGCGACGATCGCGACGACCGCGATGCTGATCCCGATGAAGGCGCCGATCCACAGGCTGCCTGTCATCAGTGAGCTCATCATTTCGTTAAAGCCTGGGGGCGGGCCCTCGCCTGGTGGGTAGGCGTTCTGCTGTCGCTGGACGCTCTGCTGCATGACCTGGGACATGTATCCGCCCATCCAGAACGGCAGGAACACCTCATAGACCGCCGATTGGGCGTACCACGCGATGACGGCGATCTGCAGCGGCCGCGTCCAGGACGTGGGTTGGCGGGGAGGCCGGGTCGGCTGGTAGGCGGGGACGTAAGCCGGAACGGCGAGCGCCTCCCACGCGGATCCGTTCCAGCGGTGCCGGCCATCCGGCGAGAGCGTGCTCAGCCAGCGCTGCCCGTCCCAGTAGTACATGCCGTCGGGCGATAGGCGCGCGCTCAGGCTGTCAGGACCTCCTCGCAGATCTGCAGCGCCGACTGCACGTCGGCGGGTTCGATCCCGTAATGGGTGACAAAGCGCATCTGCCGCGGCCCAGTCGATGTGGAGAGCAGGCCGCGCTTGGTGCATTCATCGGTGAACTGTTGGGCCGGCATCGAGTCGACGTCGAAATAGACGAGATTGGTCTGTACCCGACGCAGGTCGCAGCTCACTCCGGGCAGCTCCGCGAGGCCCTCGGCCAGGGTGCGTGCGTTGGCATGGTCCTCGGCGAGGCGGTCGACCATCCGGTCGAGAGCGATCAGACCGGCGGCCGCCAGAACTCCGACCTGGCGCATGCCGCCACCGAGGCGCTTGCGCCACCGCTTCGCCTCCTCGATGTCCTCTTGCGAACCGCAAAAAATGCTGCCCACAGGGCATGCGAGTCCTTTCGACAGGCAGAAGGTGACCGTGTCGGCGCACGCCGCGATCTCCGCCGCGGGCACACCGAGGGCGACCGCGGCGTTGAAGATGCGCGCCCCGTCGAGGTGGACCCTCAGGCCCTGCGCTCGCGCGGCGTCGCTTGCTGCCCGCAGGTCATCCAGCGGCCACACGATCCCCCCATGGCGGTTGTGGGTGTTCTCGAACGTGACGGCCGCGCTGATGGGCTGGTGTGGATCGTCCCGAGGGCGCACGGCATCGACGATCTGCCGGCCCGACATGACCCCGGCGTCCGTGGGAATCGGACGGATCTGCACGCCGCACACGGCCGCCGCCCCGGCGGTCTCGTAGTAAAAGGTGTGCGAGTCGGCATCGGCGATGAGCTCCTCACCCCGCTGTGCGTTGACCGCGATGCCGATCAGGTTGCCCATCGTTCCGCTCGGGACGAAGGTCGCTGCCTCCTTGCCCATGCGGTCGGCGGCCACCTCCATGAGCCGGTTGGCGGTCGGGTCGTCGCCGAACACATCGTCCCCCAGCGGGGAGGTGACCATCGCCTGGCGCATCTCCGGGCTGGGCATCGCCACCGTGTCGGAGCGGAAGTCGATGACCGCCACCCGATTAATCTAACCCCCCATATGAGGGGCCCCCGCCAAATCAAGGCATTGCCGCAGATTTGGTGGGGATAAAGTGAGAGCCGATCTGATCCTGGCGCGCGGACGGATCCGCACGCTGGGACGCTCAGGTCTCAATCCCCACACTCACCTTGCCGTTGCCGGCGGCCAGGTGCTTGCCTGCGGCGGTCGCGAGGTGATGGGCCTGCGCGGTCCCCGGACGCGGATCGTCGACCTCGCCGGAGCCGCCGTGCTTCCAGGCTTCAACGATGCCCACGCGCACGTCGTCTACTACGGGCTGACGCGATTCGGCGCCGACCTGAGCGGCGCGACCGGCATCGACGACATCCTCGAGCGCCTCAAGGACCATGCCCGCGGCCTGAAACCCGGTGAATGGCAGCAGGGCATGGGCTACCGGACCGACGAGCTGGTCGAGCGAAGGCAGCCCCATCGGACGGAGCTGGACCGCGTGACGGGCGATCGCCCCGCGTTCATCGACGAACGCGGCGGGCATGCCCGGGTGGCCAATTCGGCAGCGCTCGCCGCCGCCGCGATCACAACCGAGACGCCGAATCCGCAGGGCGGGCGGATTGGCCGCGACCTCAACCGAGCGCCGAACGGTCTCCTGCTCGAGTCAGCGATGCGCCTGGTGGCGGACGTTCAGCCTCCGCCGAGCCTCGACCGTCGGGTCGACGGGGTTTTGAAAGCACAGGAGCTGCTCGTCTCGCGCGGCATCACGTCGGTCGGCGCGGCGGTCAACCGGGGATTCGCCGACGACCTGCGCGCCTACGAGAGGCTCGCCCAGGACGGCCGCCTCACGATCCGGGTCAATGAGTTCCTGTCTTGGGAGCTGCTCGAAGCCGCATCCAGCCTGGGTGTTCGGGCCGGCTTCGGTGGGCCGCTGGTGCGCGCAGGGCCGATCAAGGTTTTCATCGACGGTGGGGCGGAACGTGTCGCGATGCGGTCAGGCGGCGGGGTGTGGCGCACGACGCGGGACGAGCTTCGCGAGCTCGTATCACGCGCGACTGCCAGCGGCCTGCAGGTGGCCGCCCACGCCATTGGGGACGCCGCCATCGAAGCCATGTGCGACGCGGTCGAGGGGGGCGGTGGGACTGACCTCCGCCATCGCGTCGAGCACTGCACGATCTGTCCGCCTGACCTGCAGGCGCGTATGGCCCGGCTCGGGATGGTGGCGGTGATGCAGCCGATGGCCGCCCGCTTTGGACGCGTCGCATCGGCGATCTTCTTTCCTGTACGCGATCGGACGCACCTGGCCCCGCATCGCGGTTTGCTCAAGGCGGGCGTGCCCGTCACCTTCAGCTCTGACCTCCCGGTCTCAGCCGACCCAAATCCGTGGCCGGGCATCCGTGTTGCGGTCGAGGACCAGGTCAACGGGATCAGCCTGCTCGCCGCGCTCCGCGCTTACACCTCCGCGGGCGCTTTCGCTAGCTTCGAAGAGTCGATCAAAGGCACGCTGGAGCCGGGAATGCTCGCCGACCTGCAGATCTACAGGGGCGACCCACTCGACGATGAGGGCGTCAACTGGGAGGAGCTCCGCCCAAGAGTCGTGCTCCTGGGCGGAGTAAGGGTGTTTGGTTCGTTTAGCGGTCGGTGAAGTCGCCCGACCCGACCATGCCGGTCTCCGGCCCCATAGGTGTGATGCCCGTCTCTGGCATGCCGCCGATGATGGTCTCGGCGGCTGGGGGACGCCTGGTCGTCGTCCGCCGTCGAGGCGTGGCGGTCCGGGTGGTCGTCGTACCGCCTGATGACGCGCGCGGCGCGCTGCGGCGAGTCGTCGCTCTGCGTCGCGTCGCGGTAGCGGCCTTCTTGGTGCGCGTCGCTGCTCGCTTGGTGGTCGTTGCAGCTCGGCGCCGCGTGGTCGCCGCGCGCGAGCTCGTGCCGCGGGCAATCTGCTTTGCCTGCTTGGTCAGGTCATCGATGCGCTTCAGCACGCTGTTGACGTCGGACCGCGTGCTGGCACGCTTGACCTGGGTCTGCAGCGTCTTGATCGCCGCCCGCGCGGTCTTGTCCGCGTCTTTCATTCTTCGCTCGACCTGGCGTCTCAGGTCAGGCGGGACGCGGCTCTCCGCCTCCTTGAGTGCTCGCCGGCCGGCGCTTACCGCTCGTCCGACAAGACCGGATCGCCGTGACGTGCGCTTTCTTTTTGCCATCATCACCTCCACAAAAATGCCTGGAAGGAACGTTTAACGCACCGCGTTAAACTTGGGTTCCCGTGACAACTCCCGCCGAAGGACACCTTATCAAGAAGTACGCAAACCGCAAGCTTTATGACACTCGCACAAGTCGGTACATCACGCTGGAGGGAATCGCGCAGCTGGTGCGCGACGGCCACGAGATCAAGGTCGTGGACCGCGACAACGGCAATGACCTTACGCACGTGACGCTGTCGCAGATCGTGCTGTCGGAAGAGAAACGCGGCCCCGCTCGGCTGGTCGACGCCGGTGGCGAGATGCTGCATGATCGTGGTCAGGCGCTGCTCGATTACGTGAAAAAGACGCTCAATGTCCCGGCCGACCTGCGGAACCAGGTCGAGCGCCGGCGCGAAGGTCTCGAGACGATGGCCGATGACACCATCGAGCGAGCGCTTCGGCGCCTACGCATTCCGACCCGCCGCGACATCGACAGGATCAACGATCGACTGGACAAGCTGGCGCTCCAGATTCGGAAGGTGAACGGCGCTAAGACGGGACCGCGTAGACGAAAGGCTTCTCGCTGATCACTGAGCGGATGACGACGTCAGTCTCGATCCTGTAAGTCGCCTGTCGAACGCGCCGGTCGGCGCGCAGCTGCTGCGCCATCAGGTCAGCGATGAGACCGAGCCGGTTGGGGTCGCCGATCACCGTGATCGTCCAAGGAGGTGACACCGTTACGCCATCGATCGCAACGCCACCGCTCGTCTGATAAACCGGCACGCCCATCACCAGGCGATGGCCGTTGACGTCAATCGCTTCGGCCCCACCCGCCGCAAGGTTGTTCAGCGTGTCCTGCAGGTCGAGCGCGGTCAGGCCGCTGGCGTCGATCTCGATCACGACCCCGGGTCCGTGCACGGGGATCAATCCCTCGATCGCGCGAAGCCTGTCCGCTTCGCTGTTCAGCACCTGGTCGGCGGCGCCGCTCTGGCCGGACTGGAGCCGGGTCCGGAGGCTGGTCAGATCCGCCTTCTCTTTATCAAGAGAGTCGTTGGCCTGGTGCAGGTCGTCGATGAGAAATGCGAGGGCTGTGGCGTCGGTACCGACCAGGCTGCGCTGCACCTCCGCCTCGCTGCGAAGCTGAATTGTCGCGACCAGCGCAACCAGGAGCGCGATCAGCCACACGCTGACCCCGCGCCCGCGGCTCGGCCGGCGACCCGTGGACCTAGGCCGGGCTGACATGCGTGATCTGAAGGCTCGAGTCGTACGGGGGCAGCGATAGGTTGGGGCTTCCCTCGAAGGTCATATGCAGCTGGAACTGGATCTGCCGAGCTCGGATGCCGGGCAGCTCCGACGGGTCGTCGAGCGCGGCCACCATCCGGTTCCGATCGCCGACCGCGATGATCCTTATGGGCGACGACTGCGGTGGTCCCTGGTCGATGACGATCTCGCCCGCGGAGCCCGAGAACGCGGTGAGCGGAGTGATGCGCCGGTCGTTCACGGCAACGCCCTCGGCCCCCTGGGCGAACAGCAGGTTGACCACATCCTGCACGTCCTGGAAGTTGATCAGGTAGCCGGTCTGGCCGCCGGTGTCCGGGCCAGGAAAGCCGTTGCGCAGATCCACCTTGACGCCAGGGCCGTGGACGGCCACGAGCCCCGCGTGGGCACGCAGGTCGCTGACCTGGTTGCGCAGCGCCTGGGTCTCGGCGGAGCGAGCCGCGGCTTCAGATTCGAGTGCGTCGATCTGGCCCCTCAACGCGGCGATCTGGCGCCGAGAGTCGGCATTGGTGGCTTCGAGCTCCTGCACGCTGCGCACCAGTGCCTGGTAGCGCGCGACCTGGTTCGACGGCGTAAGCAGCTGCGCCTTGATCTGGCCGGCCAGGACAAATCCGGTCGCCAGGGCCACGACGGCCAAGAGTGCGAGGCTGGCGGCATGCCGGGCTGACATTGCTGTCAATTCTCAGCCACCCATGAATCCCGGGCGTTACTATCGGAGGTCGCCACATGGCGGTCGAAATCCGCGCCTCCGCATTCCAGACCGCTCAGCGGCGTTTCGACGCCGCGGCGGATGTGATCGGCCTCTCCGACGACGCGCGCAAAGGCCTCCGCGAGGTCAAACGCGAGCTGACGGTGCACTTTCCTGTCCGCATGGACAACGGCTCGGTCCACGTGTTCACGGGCTGGCGCGTGCAGCACAACATCAGCCGCGGCCCCGCCAAAGGCGGCGTCCGCTACCACCCCGACGTCAACCTCGACCTCGTCAAGGCGCTCGCCATGCTGATGACCTGGAAGTGCGCGGCGGTGGGCATTCCCTACGGCGGATCGAAGGGTGCGGTGGCGGTCGACCCATACAAGCTGTCGTCCAATGAGCTGGAGCACCTGACCCGGCGCTACGCGACAGAGATCTCTATTCTCATCGGCCCGGAGAAGGACATCCCCGCGCCGGACATGGGCACCAACCCGCAGGTGATGGCCTGGATCATGGATACGATTTCGATGCACCAGGGCCATTCGGTCACGGCCTCGGTGACGGGCAAGCCGGTCGACGTGGGCGGATCGGAGGGACGGACCGAAGCTCCCGGCCGCGGCGCGACCTACCTCACGCTCGAAGCCCTCAAATATCTCCACATCGATGAGGAGACGCCGACGGTCGCCGTGCAGGGTTATGGCCAGGTCGGTCGCTCCGCGACACGTCTTCTGTCTGAGGCGGGCTTGCGCATCGTCGCCGTCAGCGACTCGAAGGGTGGCGTGTACAACCCGAACGGCCTCGACCTTGCGGCTCTCGACGAGCATCGCCAGGTGCGCGGCGGGGTCGGTGGTTTCAAAAAGGCCGACGCCGTGAGCAACGCAGAGCTGCTCGAGCTGCCGGTCACGGTGCTGGTGCCGGCCGCGGTGCAGGACCAGATCACCGAGCGGAACGCGGGGCGCATCAAGGCCCGCCTGATCACGGAGGGAGCAAACGCTGCGGTGACGCCCGAGGCTGATCCCATCCTCCACGACCGCGGAGTTTTCGTCGTGCCGGACATCATCGCCAATGCGGGCGGGGTGGTCGTGTCGTATTTCGAGTGGGTGCAGGACCTGCAAGCCTTCTTCTGGGAGGAGGAGGAGATCAACACCAAGCTCCACCATGTGATCACCCGCGCGTTTTACGAGATCCTGCACACCTCGGTGAACAAGCGCATCGACATGCGCGCCGCGGCGTACGCGCTAGCAGTTCAGCGCGTGGCCAACGCGACGACGGTCCGGGGTATATATCCATAATCGGGAGTCGATGACTCCCAATCGCGTTCTCGTGACCGGCGTGTCCAACCCTCTCGGCGCGGAGGTTGCGCGCCGCCTCGCCCCGCAGGTCCCCCACCTCTTCGGCTGCGATGTGGCCGATCCCGTGAGCGCGCTCGAAGAGATGGACTTCGTCCATGCCGACACACGTCTGTCGGTGATCGGAAAACTGGTCCGCCAGCTGCACATCGACACGGTCGTGCATCTGGCCGTGATGGTCGATTCGCCGCACGACGTACGGTCGATTCACGAGACTGACGTCATCGGCACGATGAACCTGCTTGTCGGCTGCGCGGCGCCATCCAGCCCGGTCCGTAAGCTGGTTGTCAAGTCGAGCCAGGCCATCTACGGCGCGGCGCCGAATGACCCGTCCTTCTTCTCTGAGGACATGACCAACTGGGAAAGGATCGCGTCCGGTGTGACCCGCGACCTGCTCGAGATGGAGCAGCTGGTCAGCGAGTTTGCGCTGCGCAACGAGCACTGCGATGTGACCGTGCTGCGGCTGGGCTATCGAGTGAGCGAGGACACGAGCCTTGCGCATTACCTGTCGCTGCCAATCGTTCCCACCTTCGCCGGCTACGACCCACGCCTCCAGCTGCTCCACGAGGATGACGCGGCCGAGGCCATCATCCGGTCCGTGGTGGGCGCCCATCCCGGCGTCTTCAACGTCGCCGGCGAGGGCGTGATCTTGCTGAGCCAGGCGATCGGGATCATGGGCGGGCGAGCGGCTCCGATCCTTCCGCCCTATGGCAAGTGGTTTTCCCGCTTGGGCTTGAGAATGCTGGCCGGCGTCGACCTGCCCTCGCACCTCGCCGAGATGATCGCTTTCGGGTCGGTCATGGATTGCGCGCGATCGGCGGCCGAGTTTAGGTGGACACCTGCGTTCAGCTCGCGCCAGACCATGGACGCGTTGGCACAGGGCAAGCAGGTCGAGCTGATCGAAACGCCGTCCCCGCCGCAGGAATACGAGCTTCAGGTGTACCTCCAGCAAAGGCGGCGCAGAGAGCGAAACCTCATTGCGGAGCGCAATTGATCGCCGAGAAGACGCCTGCCCAGAGGCGAGCCACGAGCAAGAAGGCCGAGATCCTGGCGCCGAGGCAGGGTTTGCGGCTGCCCATGCCGATCCGCCGCCTCCAGCGCCAGGCGCCGTTCCTCGCCTTGCAGGCGGCCGGCGAGCTGTCGTCGCGACTGCGCGCGCTGACCGGCCACGAAGTCATCGACCTGAACCGGATCATGGAGGTGGTCCAGTTCATCTATCAGCAGCGCGAACTGGCCCGGCGCGGGCCGAACTACGCCGTCGACGACTTTGGCTTCGATCCGCAGTGGACCGAATCCTTCATCGCCGTATTCAAGTCGCTGTATCGCGACTACTGGCGTGTCGAGGCAACCGGCGTCGAGCATGTCCCGGCGACCGGACGCGCGCTGCTCGTCGCCAACCATGCGGGCGTGCTGCCGTGGGACGGGGCCATGATCAAGACAGCGGTCATCACCGAGCACTCCCGACCGCGCCACGTCCGCGCGCTGGTCGCAAGCCAGTTCATGGGCATGCCGCTGATGAGCTGGTTCTTGCGCAGGACGGGGCAGGCGGTCGGTCACCCTGAGGACACGCGACGGCTGCTCGAGCGCGACGAGCTCGTTCTGGTTTTTCCGGAAGGCACGCGCGGCACCGGCAAGGGCTTCAAGGACCGCTACCGGCTGCGCAGGTTCGGCCGTGGTGGGTTCGCCGCCACCGCGATCCGAGCCCAGGCGCCGATCATTCCGATCTCCGTGGTGGGGTCGGAGGAGATCTATCCGATGCTGGGCGACCTCAGGCCCGTGGCGCGGTTCCTGGGCCTCCCTTACTTCCCGGTCACGCCGTTCTGGCCGTGGCTCGGACCGCTCGGCATGATCCCGTTGCCGAGCAAGTGGCGGATCCAGTTCCATCCCCCCGTCGAGGTTTCGAACCTGCCCCCGAACACGGCCGAAGACCAGCACCAGGTCATGGCGCTCGCCGACGACGTGCGCGACACGATCCAGCGCGGGATCTACGAGAACCTGAAACTGCGGAGAGGTGTCTTTCTCTAACTCTGTCCCGTCTACTTGATGACTGGAATCTCGCGCTCCGGCTCGGGCGACTCGACGATGTCGAGCGCGGTTGCCTGGCTGATCCAGTACTGAACGTCGGTCACGCCTGGCGCGCCCGCCAGACCGATCGCTTCCAGAAGCTCTGCGTGCAGCGTGTTCGCGTCCTGCGCGCGGAGGTCTTGCATCGAGTGGATGCCAAGGCGCCGGACCAGCGGAATCCACCGGTCCATGCCCGATACCTCGAGCAATGTGCACTGGTGCACGAACTCGAGCAGACGTTCTTTGGTGATGCCAGTTTTTTTCGAGAGGCGCTTGCGATCGATGTCCAGTGATGCGCGGTGAAGAAGTTGGTTCGTGTGACGGATCCCGACCGCGCGCAATCGCTGCACGTCGGAGTCCGAGATACCGTTCAGGTACTCGAGCGTTCGGTACATCGATCACAGGATAGTGTCCGGGTATAATCAGCGAACCCCGCCCCATTCAATGGAGTAAACACACCCTGAATCAGAGCCGGATCGAGACCCGAGAAGAGATTTCCCGGGAGCAGTCTGGCCTCGAGATCGGGATCGGCCGCCGCGCCCGCCGCGCCTACGGCTTCGACGAGGTCGCGTTGGTGCCGGGTGGCGTGACGTTGAATCCCGATGAGGTCGACATCTCATTTGCGATGGGCAATCGCGTTCGTCTCCCGCTGCCTTTCTGGGGCTCGGCGATGGACGGCGTCGTCGACCTGGAGTTTGCGATTGCGATGGGGAAGCTCGGTGGCGTGGCCGTGCTCAACCTCGACGGAGTGCACACGCGATACGAGGATTCGGCTCCGATCATCAAGAAGATCGCGGAGGCCGACCGCTCGACGGTCAACGCCGTTCTCAAGGAGGCATACCGCGAGCCCGTCAAGCCGAAGCTGATCGTCGAGCGCATCAAGGCGGTCAAGGCGGCCGGGGTCACCTGCGCCGTGTCCACGATTCCCGCTCGCGCCGAGGAGCGTGCAGAAGCGGTGCAGAAAGCGGGCGCAGACGTTTACGTCGTGCAGGGCACCGTGCTCACGGCACGACACTCCTCGCGCTCCTACCACCAACTTTCTTTCGAAGAGCTGGTCAAGGCGTGCGAGATCCCAGTGGTCGTCGGCAACTGCGTCCACTACGAGACCGCGCTCGAGCTCATGGAGACCGGCATCGCCGGCATCCTTGTCGGCGTCGGTCCGGGGGCGGCCTGCACGACCCGCGGCGTGCTCGGCGTCGGAGTTCCGCAGGTAACCGCGACGGCCGATGTCGCCGCCGCTCGCGATGAGCACATGAGACGTGGCGGCATGCGCGTAGCGGTCATCACCGACGGAGGCATGCGCATCGGCGCGGACATATGCAAGGCGTTTGCCTCTGGAGCGGACGCCGTGATGATTGGAACGCCCCTCGCCGGCGCGGAAGAGTCCGCGTCCAGGGGTTTCAACTGGGGCATGGCGACTCCGGATCCCAACCTCCCGCGCGGCACCCGCATCCAGGTCGGCACCAAGGCTACGCTGCGCGAGATCCTGGTCGGTCCCGCCCGAGTCGATGACGGCACGCAGAACTTCGCGGGTGCGCTGCGGTCGGCGCTCGGCGTGTGCGGCGCGCGCGACATCGCCGAGTTCCAGCACACCGAGATGGTGATCGCGCCGTCGATCGTCTCCGAGGGCAAGGTGTTTCAGCAGGCCCAGCACGTGGGCATGGGCAAGTCCTGAGCCAGACCGCCTCGGCACGGCGGGAAGAAGTCGACAGCGGCGCGCGTTTGCAGACGGTTTTCGTGCTCGACTTTGGCTCCCAGTTCAGCCAGCTCATCGCTCGCCGGGTCCGCGAAGCCAACGTCTACTGCGAGCTGGTGCCTGGCGCGACGCCATGGCCGGAGCTGCAGAAGCGGCACCCGGCCGGGCTGATCTTGAGCGGCGGCCCGTCGAGCGTCTACGACCCTGGCGCACCGCAGGTCGACCCCGCGGCTCTACGGTCGGGTGTCCCTGTGCTCGGCATCTGTTACGGGATGCAGCTCATTGCCCATCACCTGGGGGGCAAGGTCGACCCTGGCCACGCTCGTGAGTACGGGCCGGCGCTTCTCTCGGTGCACGAACCGAACGCGCTCTTCCGAGGCCTGCATGGCGAGCTCCCGGTGTGGATGAGCCATGGTGACCACGTCAGCGAGATGCCGCCGGGCTTCCAGCTGCTCGCCACCAGCGGCAACTCACCGGTTGCTGCGTTCACCAACGGAAAGGGCATATTCGGCATCCAGTTCCACCCCGAGGTCGCGCACACGCCGAGCGGGCGCGAGGTGCTGCGCAATTTCCTTTTCGGCGTCTGTCACTGCACTCCGTCGTGGACCGCGGGGTCCTTTATCGCCGCGGCGACCGACAGCATCCGCGCCCAGGTCGGCACCGGCCGTGTCATCTGCGCCCTGTCTGGCGGAGTCGACTCGGCCGTCGCCGCGACGCTGGTGCACCGCGCGATCGGGGATCAGCTCACTTGCGTGTTCGTCAACAACGGTTTGCTTCGCAAAGAGGAGCCCGAGCGGGTGCTCGACGTGATGCACGGGAACCTGGACATGAACATTCGGTACGTCGATGCGACCGAGCGCTTTCTCGCGGCGCTGCGAGGGGTCATCGACCCGGAGCAGAAGCGCCGGATCGTCGGGCGAGAATTCATCTCCGTCTTCGAGGCTGAGGCGGCGAGCCTCGGCCAAATCGACTTCCTCGCCCAGGGCACCCTGTATCCGGACGTCATCGAGTCGACCGCGCCCGACGTTTCGTCCACGGCATCCAAGATCAAGACCCACCACAACGTCGGCGGGCTGCCGCCTGGCCTGCGTTTCCAGCTCATCGAGCCGCTGCGCTACCTGTTCAAGGACGAAGTGCGCGCGGTTGGTCTCGAGCTGGGCATGCCGCAGGAGATGGTCTACCGCCAGCCGTTCCCCGGCCCGGGCCTGGCGATCCGCTGCCTGGGTGAGGTCACGGCCGAGCGACTCGAGATCCTGCGCAACGCCGACTGGGTCGTGGTGGACGAGATCAAGCGCAACGGCCTGTACCGCCAGGTCTGGCAGTCGTTCGCGGTGCTCACGCCGCTCGAAACCGTCGGGGTCATGGGCGACTACCGGACCTACGCGAACGTCGTCGCGGTGCGGGTGGTGACCAGCGAGGACGCGATGACCGCCGATTGGGCGCGCGTGCCCTACGAGGTGCTGGCGCGGATCAGCAACCGGATCGTGAACGAGGTGAAGGGCGTGAACCGCGTGGTGTTCGACATCACCTCCAAGCCGCCCGGCACCATCGAGTGGGAGTGACATAACCTCGGATAGTCCGGACTATCCGGGATCTGGCCCGACCACTAGTTCGGTTAGCCCGGACTATCAGGGAGAGATAGCCGCTCTCACCAGCACTGTGCTTCTGCTCGCCTTCCGGTTGTGGCCACGGGCCGGCCGCGCTCAAGCACCGCAATGAAGGTCCTCGTCGTCGGGTCCGGTGCGCGAGAGCACGCGCTCGTGTGGAAAT